>ENA-OPXB01000044-OPXB01000044.1-human-gut-metagenome-genome-assembly--contig:-NODE-44-length-95120-cov-19.496734_pt1 | contig 95120 bp, 81 predicted proteins | sample MGYA00241516_ERZ502024 | MGnify/ENA primary metagenome ERZ502024 (study PRJEB25962, sample SAMEA2041926) | human gut metagenome | biome: human gut; feature: human-associated habitat; material: faeces...
TTGATTTATTGATATAATCAGTACGGATATTATCTATTTTATGATGAAGTCTTTGCACTTTGAGCTTTTGCTTTTGTATATTCTTTTGAGTGGACTCTCCTTTCTTTAAATTTTCATACTTGCGTGAGAGGCATCTTTGTTCTCTGCAAAGTTTCTTTTCCAATTTTTTAACTCTTGCTGACTTATTGATATTTTTATAAGTTTTACCATTAGAAACAATCGCCAGGTCTTTCAAACCAAGGTCAATTCCCATACCGTCATTACTATTATCAGCAATCTTAGCGTCGGGAATTTCTACAAGAACTGACACATAATATCTGTCTGCTTTGATGGATACTGTACCGCTTTTGATTTTCCATCCGTCTTTCGTTGTTGGTATATAGCCTTTTTCTTTCATGCGTACCCAGCCTAAAGTTGGTATGTTTAACCTATGCCTCTCGCATCTACAGTCTTTAGGATTATTCTTTACGAAATACATTTTTACATCAGACTTACCTTTCTTTTTGAAATTAGGAAAAGCACTTTGATGTTTAAAATATCTTGTAAATGCAGTACATCCATCTTCAATAGATTTTTTTACAGCTTTTGAATATGCTTCTCTCATCCATATTTTATCAGGATTATTAGGAATGTACTCATTATTGAGCCATACACTGAAACTCTTGCCAGTCATAAACTGTTCACCTTTATCGTGTAAAGTTTTGTTGTGACCGAGATAGAAGTTGTAGACGTACCTACAAGTGCCGATAGTCTTGTTAATCTTGATTTTTTGCTCGACTGTCGGATTTAATTCCGTTTTGAAGCTCTTTAGCAATTTCCTCATCTCCTTCTATTTGTTTTTTATACTTATGAAGACCGTACAATCTACAAGAGAAAACGTGAAGTATGGATACAATATCCTGTACAAGTTCTTCTTGCGGTGATAGTTCTTCATTATTCACTACCACTATGGTTGTATGGAACTTCATACAGAATTTTTCAAACCAATCATAGCCAAATCTGACAAATCTATCTTTATGTGTAACTATGATAGTTTTGATTTTTTGTTCCATTACTTCATCTAATAATTGATTCCACTTTTTGCGGTTGTAGTTAAGCCCACTTCCATAATCTTCAATACATTGATCTACAATGATACCTTTAGCATTGCAAAACTGACGTAAAAAAGTTACTTGGTTTTGTAAATCATCTTTTTGGTTTCTTGTAGACACTCTGGCATAAATAACAATCTGACGATTATCGTTTTCAGTATTTATACCCTTAAACTGAAGATATTGGTCATAAGTATAATAACGCCTATCAGTCGGAGTGCGATTTGCTTTCAGAATCCCCTCTCTGTCCCAACGTTGTAACGTTTTGACTGAGACACCCAATAATTCAGCAAAATCTTTTGGTTTGTAATTAGTGATATTAGATGTGTTCATAACAATATCCTCCATGAGTATATTTTAACACATTTAATCACTATTGACAATGATTTTGATTACTTAAAGTTTTCTCCTTTGCATTTATACTCTTTCCAGATAATTGCAAAACTCATCCTACACTTCTTTCAATTGTTTAAAATCAACAAAAACATTCAAGACACGTTCTCATGAGTTTCGCAATTATCTATAAACTCTTTCCCCATTATATAGAACAATTCATCTTCCTTCAAGGAATTTTTCCACCACGGGTTCTCCATTTTCCATGCGGATGCGGATACGTCCGCACTCCATTGTCTCATAGACTGCACTTCCGCTCTCCTTTATATTGCACAAAGCCTCCTCACCCGGATGCCCATAGCGGTTGTTTTCCCCACAGGAAATGGTTGTGATCTCCGGTGAGAGTGCCATTAGGAAATCCCGACTGTTGGAATATCTTGAGCCGTGATGCGCCGCCTTGTAAAATGTGACGCTGCCAGCCTTTTTGTGTTCCACAAGATACTGTTCTTCTGCGCTGCTGATGTCCCCGGTAAAAATACCGGAAAACTCCTGATCTTCATAGCGCAGCACAAGGGACAGTGCATTCTTATCATAACTTTTATAAGTTTGATCCGGGAAAATGCAGCGCAGCCCCGCCTCACCATCGGTGAATATGTCACCGCAGTCCATTTTCAAAATTTCTGTTCCATACGTTTGCGCCAGTGCCAAAAGTTCCTGATAGGCTTCGTCATTTAATACATATTTTGAAAACACAATATGATCGATCTCATACTCTGCCTGCAAGATCTCCTTTAACCCTGAAATATGGTCTGCGTCTGTGTGTGAAACAATCCAGTAATCTATTTTTTTCACACCCTTTGCTTTCAGGAACGGAAGCATCCGGTATGTTCCGACTTTACTCACATCCGTACTGCCGCCGTCAAAAAAGAAATTTGTCCCCTCTTTCGTGTGAAGATACATACCGTCCCCCTGCCCCACATCCAACACATCTAGCTCAAATCCCTTCACCGGGTTATGCAATACTGCAAGCAGCATAAAACATCCGATGAGGACAAACCCATGCCGCCGTTTTATTTTTTTCATTGCCAAAAGCACTGCTCCCAGCACCACATAAAAAAGCAGTAGTTTCTGCCAGTCCGGCTGCCCCGTGATCCAGGCAGCCCCCGGTAATCTTGCACTGAATCTGCACACTTTTTCATAGAACACTAAAATCCAATGACAAGGCACAAAAAGAACCCCTGCCACGCGGACAGACAATAAACCAATCCCTCCGCCAAGTAGCCCCAGGAAAAGCAGTATCCCAATGATTGGCAGTACAAAAAAATTGATAAGCATTGACCAGACCGACACCTCATAAAAGAAATAAGCCGTAAGCGGCACCGTTGCAAGCTGAATTGCAAAACTTACCAGAAAGTTCTCCGAAAAAGTAAAGAACGGCTTTTTTATTTTGATCAGTGTCTGTCCCACAGCCACAATTCCAAGCACCGCTGCAAATGACAGCAAAAATCCTGCATACCAGAGCAGATAAGGGTTGTCCAATAAAATCACAATGGCGGACAGTCCCAGAGCAGACAGCGTATCATAGCTCCTTCCAATCCACTGTCCGAACAATAAAACGAAAAACATGAGCACCGCGCGTATGGTCGATGTCCCAAGTCCAGACATCATCCCATAGCCGCCGATGACCGTGCCTGCAATAACACCGGAAGTCAAAAAGGAGCATTTTATTTTCCGAAGCAATTTATAAAGTCCCATTCCGATCACAGAAATATGCAGTCCGGAAATCGCCAGCACATGGGAAATTCCTGCTTTCTGATACATCTGCTTCACCTCTGCGTCCAGAAGATTTTTCTCTCCGAGCGTCATCGTGGAAAGCACACCAGCATCTGATGTGCTCATACAGCTTTCGTATACACCGCTTATCTTCCGGCGCAGCCTGTAAATTTTCTCCCCGAATCCATCCTCTGCTCCGTAAACATTTTTCACAACAGCTTCCTTCAATTGAAAATCGATCTTTTTGGATTCATAAAATGCTTTTGCGTCAAAATTACCATCATTGGATGCACTTTTCCACAATTCAACCGTTCCTGTTACAATAAGGGTTTGCCCGATGGAATCATCATCGGAAGTCTGATAAAAAAGAATTTGATTGCATGGCAGTATCTCCTGCCCGATAGATAGATAACAATGATCTAAATAATAGGAATATTGTCCGTTTTTTAACTGTTTGCTGCATAGTTTTCCCTGCACAGTCACATTCATTCCATCCTGTAGTTTCATCATGTATGCGTCACGAAATGATTCATTCTGTGCATAATGAAATGCCCCTGCCAAAAAGAATATAAGGAAACATCCCACACGAAGGGCTGGGTATATCCACGCTCTGGCATTTGACATACTGTCTTTCTCACTACTGTTACGGATCGTATTGTGCCATAAATTCCATACAATTCCAAACAGTATTCCGGCAGCAACTGCTGCCAGATACCATTTTTGATACCTCATAAACAAAATTCCAAGAATCAATCCAGATGCCATTTCACATAATGGCCGTTTAAACAATAATTACTGTTCCTCCGTTTCTGTCTCCTCTACAACCTCTGTATCCGTTTTCGCTGTTTTGGCGATATAATCCAGATTCCTGTCATACATATCTGCAAGTTTGAAACTATCCCGATATACACCGCTGGTATCGCCATTCACGGAAATCTGCACTTTACTGATGGAGGATAACTCTGACAATGAATCCACAATAGAATAAATCACAATGGCTTCATTCACTGAATAATCCTGATTCTTAAAGTTCTCATCAAAGCTGACATAGCATACCCCATCCACAAGCGATACGCTCATTAATTTGGTTCCCGAAGGAATTGCAGACCTGGCATTCTTCGATTCCGGCCCTTCGAGAAGCTGCTCCATGATCAGTTTTTCCAATGAGATATTACTGCTATAGTGAACCCGTCTTGTCTCTTTCACGAGTCCGTCTCCCGCCTGATTGGAAAAATAAAGTGTGAGATTCGTATTCTGGATCGTATTGATCTGTTCTCCGGGATTCTCCACAAAACTTTCTGCGTACATCGTTCCGACCATTTTACCGTTCACGTCCGTCAGCGGCTTTTCATCCACATAAAAGGACACACAGTCGATCCCGGAAATCTGTGTCATCGTGCGTACCACTGCCGCCCTGCACAAAACCTCTTCCACTTCTTTCATATTCAGATAATCTACATCAAAATAGATAGTGAGAAGTGCTCCGTCCAGCGAATACTTTGTGATCTCCACATCATTTGGGATCGGTTTACGGTATTCCACATTATCCGGATCAGAACTTAAGGCTGCAAAAAATTCTTCGATCAACGCATCTGTCGTTGTTGCGGACGCATCATAAGGCATCTCGGCAATCCCGGTTTTATCTTTATTCAGATATTCGATGTTGTATTTACTTGTCTCTTTTCCATTCGAGCACCCCGCCAGTAAAAGCATGCACAGAAATGCCAAAAGAAAGACTATTTTTTTTCTCATTACTTTTTTGCTCCATTACCAAAAATCTGCTGTCACATATCGCACTACGCGATGTAATTCAAAGGAATACGGACATTGAAAATGGTTCCCTCTCCCTCTGTACTGAACACTTTGATCGCACCGCGGTGCATCAGCACTGCATTGCGGGTGATTGCAAGCCCAAGACCGGTTCCACCGATCTCTCTTGAGTGGGACTTGTCCACGCGGTAAAAACGTTCATAAATATGCTCTAAGGAGTCCTCCGGAATACCGATACCCGAATCCTCGACCTTCAGATAGAAATACTGGTGATCCGCGTTCAGTGTGACATGCACCCATCCACCCGGTTTATTATATTTGATCGCATTCTCGATCAGATTCGTAAATGCAAGTGTGATCTTCACCTCATCCACATCCGCGGACACCGGGCGGAAGCTTTCTAACACAAGTTCCACATTCTGTTTCTCCGCAATCGGGTTTAACCGCTTCAAAATCTGCTCCAGCAGCTCATTGATGTTCATATTGGTAACATTTAAGTCTGCCGCGGATTTATCCATTTTCACCAGAGATAGAAGGTCGTTGATGATCTTCGTCTCACGGTCGATCTCATTTCCGATATCGCCCATAAACTCTTTGTAAAGTTCGATTGGCGCATCTTCCATGCTGTTAAGAGAATCTGCCAGAACTTTCATGGATGTCAGCGGTGTTTTTAACTCATGAGACACATTGGATACAAATTCCTGTCTGGAATCATCCAGCACTTTCATTCTGCCTAACATCTCATTAAACTTTTTACAGATTTCAATTGTTTCCGTGTAATCATTCACAGACAGCGCATCTTCCCCATATCCGGTTTTGATCTCATCGATAGACTTTGACATCTTATGGAAAGGCTTTACCAACTGGATACTTAAGATCACTGCAAGGAAAACTGCCGCCACAGCACAGATCAACTGGATCACATAGGCGTTTCTCGCCAGATACTCCATATTGAGGTTAATGCTGTCCGTCGACACACTGACTAACATAACACCTAAAACCTCTGTTGCCCCGGTCTGTTCCACCGGTCTGCTCAATGGAACGGTCAGTTCAATATAGCGGTTTTCCGCGTCATATTTTTTGATCTCCTGGCCGTAATAACTCTCAATTACCTCTTTGGAAATGATCGTCTTATTCGTGTCAAGATCATACGTATCCTTGATAATGTGAAACTCATTATCGATCACCATGACACGGCCATCATAAATATTCGATAACTGATCTAATTCTGCATTGATAATCGTTGAGTTTGGATAATTCAGATAATCATTGGAAACAATCTGATTCGCCAGGATTTTTGCCTGGCTTAAGATCTCACTTGTCTTGATTGAAACAGACCGGTCCTCATATGTCTTTACAATTCCAACTTTTAAAACGATTCCCGGTACAATTCCAAAAAGGATTAAGAAAAGTATCAGTCTGAATTTCAGACTTTTAAAAAAATTAATAACATTTTTAAATCTGGACATTCTTTCGCACCCTGACTAATTCTGGTAATAGTAGTATCCCACACCCCACTTGGTATGAACATACTTTGGCTCGCTTGGATTCTTTTCGATCTTCTCTCTGAGACGTCTGACATGCACATCCACAGTTCTGACATCCCCCGGATACTCGTAACCCCATACAAGATTGAGCAGATTCTCCCTGCTGTATACTTTATTCGGATTATTGACCAAAAGTTCTAAGAGATCAAACTCTTTTGCAGTCAGATTCACTTCTTTATTCAGGATAAACAATCTTCTGCTCTCGCAATCCAGACGAAGATCACCCGCTTCAATGACCTTGGAATCCTCTTTCTTCGGCTGGCTTCCTGCGGTTCTCCGCATAATTGCCTTGATTCTTGCTTTGACTTCCAGGATGTTGAACGGCTTTGTGATATAATCATCTGCTCCGTATTCCAGACCGAGGATCTTATCCATGTCATCGCCTTTTGCAGTCAGCATCACGATTGGCATATCAGAGAATTCGCGGATGTGCTGGCATACTTCAAATCCATCCATCTTCGGAAGCATGATATCCAAAAGAATCATATCATAATGATTCTCTGTTGCCATTTTCAGTGCCTCTTCCCCGTCATATGCACAGTCCACTTCCATTCCATCCTGCTCTAAACTGAAACGGATACCTTTTACGATCAATTTTTCATCATCAACAACAAGAACCTTTTTTGCCATTTTTACACCTTTATACTATCCTTTATTTTGTTAAAAACTCCTTCTTTGATTCCATCCACATTCATGATCTCCTCAATAGAAGAAAATCTGCCGTGTGCTTCCCGGTACTGAAACAATGCCTCTGCTTTTGACTGCCCGATTCCCGGAAGCGTCATAAAATCTGCAACACTTGCCCGGTTAATGTCCAGTAAGCCATCATCCACATTGCTCTCGGATTCTTCCTGTGCAGCCGCCACTTCTTCCATGGTCGGAATTCTTAACATCTGTCCGTCCGTGACAAACTCTGCCTGATTTACCGCTTCCATCCCGGCATCCTCTGTCATCCCGCCAGCCATCGCTACTGCTTCATAAACACGGCTGTTCTCCGGCAGCTCATACACTCCCGGATTTTCTACTGCCCCGCAAACATACACCATACAACTGCCCATCTCTTCCTGGCAGTCTTTCTCCTCTGTCTGCGGAACTTCACTTGTCTCTGTCTGTATTGTCTCCAAATACACATTATTCCTGGAACCACATCCACAGAATACTCCCATGCAGAATATGATTACCAGGAATACTTTCCTCTTTCGATTCATAGCATTCTCCTTCTCCACCGGATGCATCATCACAGATGGATGAAAGAGCCCTCAACGCCTGATGTATATATTTTAACGAAATTTTACAAATATGACAAGACTATTAAATATATTATATCCTATTTTTTAAAAATATTGAGATATTGTTTCTTTTAATGTTACCCAAAATTCTTTTGCATCCTGTGAATTCGGTACCGGAATCGCATTTTCATATGCCTGATAGGCAGTTTGTTCCCTCTCGTCCGCATCCTCTGATAATTTTACGGAATAATGACCGCCAAGTCCATGCAGTTCTCCTGACATGGTAAGCGTTACATACTCTGCAAAATCAGCTGCTTTTTCCTTTTTCCCGGAGAAATCATTCACGACCACAAGGTCTGTCAACGCTGCGGAAGATGTCTGCAGTGTATCATTCAATGCCAGAAGCTCCCGGATCTCATGATCTGTTCCTTCGAGTTTTGCAAGGGAATCCGAGTCCACGATCGCACAGATGGTTTTTCCCTCATTAAAATCCGAGATCACGCTCTCCTCCGTGACTGTCGCCGCATCAATGGAAAATGATTCGAGGATCTGCGAGAAAAATTCCAGATCTTCGTTATACAGATTCTCATCATAATTCACCTGCATTGTTTCCACTTCATCTTTTACAAAGCTGACACTGTTCGATATAAATGGAAAATCATAAAACGCATCATTCACATCCCACTCTAACAGATACTGCACATTTTCCGGCGGCTCATTGTCAATGGAATAATCAATGATCGCCTGCAGTGTCTCCGGTTCTGTCTCAAAATAACCATTTTTATAGACAAACAGACAGGTATTATAACTTAATGGATACGCATACATTTTCTCTTTATAAGTGGACGCTGTCACTGCATTCGCTGCCACGGTGCTCTCATAAATATCAGATGCCGTGTTTTCTGCTGCAAGTCCGTAAAGGTATGCTTCCTCTAACTCATCGCTTCCGATCATGTAAAGATCCGGAAATGCTTCTCCCTGCATTGTCACCGTGTATACAGCATCCATGTAATCCATGCTGTCCTGATACTCTACATCCACAACAATACCGGTATCCTCATAATATTCTTCTGCCGCCTTCTCAAAAAACTTCTGATAGCTTTTATCGCTATACCAGAACATCAAATCAGCAGGCTGTTTTACCACCCTGCTAACTGATGCTGTCTCTGTTCCATTTTCTGTTTCATTTTCTTTCTGTTCATAAGTGCTGTGTCTGGATACAACAACGGCACCTCCGATCACCAGCACGCCGATACAGCCCGCTGCGATCATTCTCTTCTGTACTACTTTCATTATAAAATACTCTCCAGCCTGGATATCATCTCATCCACATCTTTTTCTTCAATGATAAGTGGCGGTACAAAACGAAGTACATTCGAACCTGCTGTGATCACGATCAGTCCTGCCTCCAATGCTTTTGCTGCAATCTGGCCTACCGGTTTTTCACAGACAACACCCTGCATGAGTCCCATACCTCTTCGCTCGGTCAGGAAATCATACTTTGCAACCAGTTCATCTAATTTTTTCTCCAGATACGGTGCGACCTTTTTCACATGCTCTGTGATATGGTCGCGCTCCATCATCTCAAGTACTTTATCTACAGCGGCTCCCACAAATGGATTGCCTCCATAGGTCGTACCGTGATCTCCCGGTGCCAGAGATTTCTCTGCGACTCTCTCTGTCATAAGGAAAGCGCCGACCGGGACACCACAGCCAAGTGCCTTGGCACTCGTCATAATATCCGGCTTCACACCATAATGCTGCCATGCGAACATTTCTCCGGTTCTTCCCATACCGCACTGGATCTCATCTAAAATTAAAAGAATGTCATGCTCATCGCAAAGTGCACGCACACCCTTTATAAATGCTTCTGTTGCAGGGTAAATTCCACCTTCACCTTGTACTGTCTCAAAAATAATAGCACAGGTTTTGTCATTAATCAAAGCTTTTACGCTGTCAAGATCATTAAAATCTGCAAATTTTACTCCGGGAAGCAGTGGTTCAAACGGTTCCTGATAATGTTTATTGCCTGTCACAGACAATGCTCCGATACTTCTTCCATGAAAGGAATGGTTCATTGCAATGATCTCATGTCCTGCATGTCCGTCTCTGGTGTAAGCATATTTTTTTGCCGCTTTGATTGCACCCTCGATCGCCTCTGTACCGCTGTTGGTAAAGAAAACACGATTCATCTGGCTTGCTTTTAATACCCTTTTTGCCGCATTCATGATCGGGACATTATAGTACAGATTGGATGTGTGCATCACTTTATCGATCTGTGCTTTCAGTGCGTCGTTATACTCTTTGTTGTTGTAGCCAAATGCCTGCACGGCGATTCCTGCTGCAAAATCCAGATATTCTTTTCCGTCTGTATCATAAAGGTACACACCATCCCCATGATCAATGACCAGTGGAAAACGATTATATGTATGAAGGAGCGCACTCTCTGCTCCATCAATGTAATCCTGTTTATTCATGATAATACTTTGTCTCCTTATCCCCTAAGATTGCAGTTCCAATTCCTTTGTTGGTAAAGATTTCCAACAATAGACAGTGTGCGATACGTCCGTCTAAAATATGCACTCTGGAAACTCCGTTTTCGATCGCATCAATACAGTTGTTTAATTTCGGAAGCATTCCGCCGCCGATGTATCCGTCTTCGATCAGTTTTTTTGCCTCTGAGATTGGCAGTTCCGAGATCAGCGTGGAAGGATCTTTCGGATCTTTGTATACACCCTCGATATCGGTTAAAAATGCTAATTTCTCTGCGTGGACTGCTCTCGCAATCGCGCAGGCGGCATCGTCTGCATTGATGTTGTAGCTGTCATAGTTTTCATCCATGCCGATCGGGCAGACGATCGGTAGAAAATCTTTTTCCAGAAGATCATATAAAATCTTCGGGTTGACCTGTGTGATCTCGCCGACGTAACCGATATCCTGTCCGTTGGAATATTTTTTCTCCACCTTTAACATTCCGCCGTCTTTTCCGCTGATACCGACAGCATTTACACCCAGCTCCTGCACCAGTTTTACAAGAGATTTGTTCACTTTATTTAATACCATCTCCGCAATTTCCATCGTCGCCTCGTCTGTCTTGCGCAGTCCGTTGACAAACTCCGGTTCCATGCCGGCTTTCTCTACCCATCTGCTGATCTCTTTGCCGCCGCCGTGCACGATGATTGGCTTGAAACCTACCAGTTTTAATAAAGTGACATCCTGAATGACGTGCTGCTTTAATTCCTCGTCCACCATGGCACTTCCGCCGTATTTGACAACGATGATCTTACGGTTAAAGCGCTGGATATATGGAAGTGCCTCGATCAGCACCTCCGCTTTTTTCAAAAGTTCGTTCATGTTTTTTTCTTCCATTTTTCTATCCCCCTAAGAACGGTAATCCGCATTGATTTTTACATAGTCATAGGTCAGGTCACAGCCCCATGCGGTAGCGGATGCATTGCCCATTTTGACATCTGCGATTGCAGTAACGGCAGGCTCGGACAGGATTCTGGTTGCCTCCTCCTCGCTGTAATCCACCGCAACACCGTTTTTGATGATCTGCATTTTTCCTGCGGCACTCTCAAAGAATAAATCTACTTTTTCCGGGTCAAACGTTGCACCGGAATAACCCATTGCACAGAGGATTCGTCCCCAGTTTGCGTCATGTCCGTAAATCGCTGCTTTGGTGAGACTTGAGGTAATGACAGACTTACTTAAAACTTTCGCCTGTTCTTTGCTCTCGGCACCGATGATCTTCACCTCAAACAATGCGGTTGCGCCCTCGCCGTCGCCTGCCATTTTCTTTGCCAGCGTCTCATTGACAAAGTTCAGTGCCTTGCAGAATTCCTCATAATCTGCATTTTTCTCTGTGATCTCCGGGTTTTCTGCCAGCCCGTTTGCAAGTAACAGACAGGTATCATTCGTGGAAGTGTCACCGTCAACAGAAATCATATTGTAGGTGTCCTGCACATCAGCGCTCAATGCCTCCTGCAATAACTCTTTGGAGATTGCCGCATCTGTTGTGACAAAGCTAAGCATCGTACACATATTCGGATGGATCATGCCGGAGCCTTTGCACATGCCTCCGATCGTTACCATTTTTCCACCAAGTTCGATGGTCACTGCCACCTCTTTATTTTTTGTGTCTGTGGTCATGATCGCTTTGGAAGCCTCGGTTCCGCTCTCGGTATCTCCTTTTAACTGTGGCACCATAGCATCGATCCCATTACAGATACGGTCGATTGGGAGCTGCATGCCAATAACTCCGGTAGATGCAACTAACACCTCGTCTGCTGCAATGCCTAATACTTTTTCTACTTTCTCAGCCGTCTGCTTACAGTAGCCCATGCCTTCCTCTCCGGTGCAGGCATTGGCAATTCCTGCATTGATGACAACCGCCTGTGCTGCTTTGCTGTTGTATACCACATTGTGATCCCATTTGACCGGAGCTGCCTTTACGATATTAGTCGTAAAGGTTCCTGCTGCCTTACACGGAACTTCACTGTAGATCATTGCCATATCTTTTCTGTCTTTGTATTTGATTCCTGCTGCTGTACTTGCTGCCTGAAAACCTTTTGCTGCGGTCACACCGCCTGTGATCTCTTTCATGATTTATCTCCTTATGATTATTCGTTCTTTATAGGCGTTTGTGAAACTCCTCCTAATCTTCTCTCAATTGTGAAAAATTAATAAAATTTTCGAAAACACGCTTTCGCTAAGTGCCGACCGCTCCCCAGTGTTTTCTCAAGCTTTTATTAATTTTTCACAATTCAATTTAAGTTTTCAGGAGTTTCGCAATTATCTATGGATTAAACACGGTAATATTCTCTTCATTCAATACATACTCATAATAATTCACGTTGTCGCAGTATTTCCAGCCGAGGCTCTGCCAGAAGCGGTTGCCGATCTCGTTCTGCTTGAAGGCGATCAGATTGACTTTGGAAATTTTTTCTGCTTTCAATGCTTCGAGACACCGCTCCACGAGTTTCTGCCCGATTCCGTGTTTTCTGTAATTTTCCTGTACACAGACATGATAAAGTCCTGCTCTTCTGCCGTCATGCCCGCAGAGGATCGCGCCGACGATTTTTCCATCACACACTGCCACCATGCTCGTGGTCGGATTTCTTCGGATAAAACGCTCCACACCCTCTTTCGAATCGTCAATGCTTCGGATGCCAAAGCCGTGGATCTCCATCCAGAGGCTGTGTACCTGCTCAAAGTCATCTATTTTCATGGGACGGATCGTTAAATTTGTATCATTCATGTTATTTTTCATCTTCCTTGCTGTCTGCCTCTCTGGGGCAGTTTTCTATAAATCGGCTTCGCATGCTGTTCATCTCAGCCGGATGGCTGCTCCACGGTCTCTTACGGAAACATTGGGACAAGATTTAATCCCTCCGCCTCATCGAAACCGAATAAGAGGTTCATATTCTGCACTGCCTGACCGGCTGCACCTTTTACAAGGTTATCGAGTGCTCCCATCATGACGATTCTTCCGGTTCTCTCATCAATTTTGAAGTTCACATCCACGTAATTGCTTCCCTCTACCCATTTTGTTTCCGGGCAGATATCTTTTTCCAGTACACGGACAAATTTTTCGTTCTTATAATATTTATCGTAAACAGCTTTCACTTCCTCGTATGTTGGAAGCGTGCCGTCTGCTTTCTTATTTAACGTTGCATATTCTGTTGCAAGGATACCGCGGTTCATCGGTACGAGATGTGGGGTAAAATTGACCACGATCTCTTTTCCTGCCGCATAGCCAAGCTGTTCTTCTATCTCCGGTGTGTGTCTGTGGTTCGTTACACCATAAGCTTTCATATTCTCATTCACCTCGCAAAACAGATTAGGAAGTTTTGCACCTCTTCCGGCTCCGGATGTTCCTGATTTTGCATCAATGATCAGGGTGTCAGGATCGATCAGTCCCTCTTTTACGAGTGGATATGCCGTTAAAATAGAACAGGTTGTGTAACATCCCGGGTTTGCGATCAGTCTTGCACCTTTTACCTTGTCGCGATTGATCTCACAGAGTCCATACACAGCTTCCTCAATAAATTGTGGACTCTTGTGTTCGATCTTGTACCATTTCTCATAGGTCTTGACATCTTTAATACGGAAATCTGCGCTCAAATCAATAATTTTTACCTTGGATAAGATCTCCTCTGTCAGGACACCTGCCAGAAATCCCTGTGGGGTTGCGGTAAAGATCACATCCACCTTGGAAGCAAGCTCTTCCATATTATCATCGAGACAGTTATCCTCTACGATCTCAAACATATTCTGATAAACTTCTGCATATTTCTTATCTATGTAACTTCTGGAACCGTACCATTTGATCTCCACATCTTTGTGTCCCATCAACAATCGGACAAGTTCATTTCCTGCATAGCCGGTTGCTCCAATAATCCCAACTTTTACCATAATCTATTCTCCAATCTCCCCGAAGGGTTTTCTCTTTTTACACTTTACCACTCTAATTCGTTTCTATCATAGTACAGCTCTTTAGGATAGTAAAGTATTTTTTGTTTCCCGGTTTTCAATCGCTATTGTATAATTATACATTCATTATCATTTTTATGCAACACTATTTTGAGTATTTTTTCTTATTTTTCTTTGTTTTACAGTTTTCTTACCTTAATTTATATAAATGTTTCTGCATAAACTTCTGTTGTTATTGCATACTTTTATGCATTTTTATTATTAAATTATGTATATTTTTTCACTTGCATTTCCTGTCCACATAGTATATATTAAGTTTCAGAAGAAATCGTTTCGTGGCAAAATCATTGTCATACACGAAAGAACGGTTTACATTATAAAAAGAATATACCGACAGAAAGGATTCACTCTTATGAAAGAAAAAGTTATTTTAGCGTACTCCGGTGGTCTTGATACCACAGCCATTATCCCATGGTTAAAAGAAACTTATGGTTACGAAGTTATCTGCTGCTGCGTAGACTGCGGACAGGAAGAAGAATTGAACGGACTTGACGAAAGAGCCAAATTATGCGGTGCTTCCAAATTATACATCGAGGACATCGTAGATGAATTTTGTGATGATTACATTGTTCCATGCGTACAGGCAAACGCTGTATACGAAAACAAATATTTATTAGGTACTTCCATGGCCCGTCCGGGAATTGCCAAGAAACTGGTTGAGATTGCACGAAAAGAAGGCGCTACTGCCATCTGCCACGGTGCTACCGGAAAAGGTAACGACCAGATCCGTTTCGAGTTAAGTATCAAAGCACTTGCTCCGGACTTAAAGATCATCGCTCCATGGCGTGACAGCAACTGGAAATTACAGTCCCGTCAGGATGAGATTGATTACTGTAAGGCACATGGCATCCATCTTCCATTCTCTGTAGATTCCAGCTACAGCCGTGACCGTAACTTATGGCACATCAGCCACGAGGGTCTTGAGTTGGAAGATCCATCCTTAGAGCCAAATTACGAACATCTTTTAGTTTTGACCACTCCACCTGAGAAAGCTCCGGACGAGGGTGAATATGTCACAATGACATTTGAAAAAGGTGTTCCTGTTTCCGTCAACGGAAAGAAAATGAAAGTTTCTGATATCATCCGTGAATTAAATACACTTGGTGGAAAACATGGTATCGGTATTATTGATATCGTAGAGAACCGTGTCGTCGGCATGAAATCCCGCGGTGTTTATGAGACTCCTGGTGGAACCATCCTCATGGAAGCTCATGAGCAGTTAGAGGAACTCGTTCTCGACCGCGCTACCATGGAAGTGAAAAAAGATATGGGTAACAAGCTCGCCCAGATCGTATACGAAGGAAAATGGTTCACACCACTCCGTGAGGCAGTACAGGCTTTTGTAGAGTCCACACAGGAATATGTGACCGGTGAAGTAAAATTCAAGCTTTACAAAGGAAACATCATCAAAGCCGGAACTACTTCCCCATACTCTCTCTACAGTGAATCCCTCGCAAGCTTCACAACAGGTGATCTTTACGACCATCACGATGCAGATGGATTCATCACATTATTCGGACTTCCATTAAAAGTCCGCGCAATGAAGATGTTAGAGCTGCAGAAAGAAAATAATAAAAATAATTAATGCTCCTGCATAGTAAAACGCTGTCACATCCATCTGTGGCAGCGTTTTTTACTAATTTATTTCATGATCATTTTCACTTTAAAATCATATGTTCCAGCCGGTCCAGCCCCTCCAAAATCCTTTTCTCATCCGGTTTTCCGTACCCAAGAAGAAGCACAGGTTTTGACACCGGCGGCTTATGTATATAATGTTCCGATATTCCCATCAGATGGATTCCCTGCTCTGCGGCTCTCTCACATAATTCCTCTTCGCTCATCTGCGTATCCACCTGCACCAGAACGTGAAGTCCCGCATTATCTCCCGCAATATTTTCCACCCACGGTCTTTTCTTCAATTCGCTGACCAGAAAATCGTGTTTGTTTTTATAAATTCCACGCATTTTATTTAAGTGTCTTCCAAAGTATCCGCCGCGGATAAATCCGCACAAGACCTCCTGCTGGATTTTCGAAACAGTTGTGGAATAGAAGCCACAGTAACTCTGATAATTTTTTAACAGATGCTGTGGCAGCACCATATAACTGATACGGAGTGACGGTGCAATGCTCTTAGAAAAAGTGCCGAGATAAATGACTTTCTCCTCGTGGTCAATGCTCTGTAACGAGGGGATCGGCTTTCCTTTATAACGGTACTCACTGTCATGATCATCCTCGATCAGATATCTGCCTTCTTTCTCCGATGCCCATTTCAAAAGTTCCAGCCGCTGTTTTAAAGGCATGACTGTTCCCAAAGGAAACTGGTGTGACGGCATAACATATAAGATATCTGCGTTTTCCCTGCGCACCGCCTCGATCGGCATACTCCCCTGCTCTGCCGGAATATTTTTCACCAGATAACCCATATTGGAAAAAGTGCGGTACGCCTGCAGATAAGTCGGATCATCCATCAGTACGGTCTTCTTTTCCCCTAACACCTGCGCAAGCAGAAGTTCTAAATATTCATTACCTGCGCCGATTATGATCTGTTCTGCGACACAATTCACACCTCTTGCCTGATGAAGATAATCTGCAATTGCCATGCGCAGTTCGTGATCTCCCTGTCCATCTCCCGACAAAAGAATTTCTTCCCTGTCATCAAGCAGGACATTTTTATGCAGTTTCCGCCAGACATTGTACGGAAAATTCTGCGTATCGATCGTGTAAGGGGAAAAATCAATTTCCTTCTGTTTTGAAGATCCTGCTCCATGTTTTATCTCAGTTTTCCATCCCGGCTGCCAGTCCTGCCCTGCCTGCAGTTTTTCCTGCATATGGTTCCGCTGTTCTAACTGATACAGCGCCTCAACATCGCAGACAAAATATCCCCGGTATGGTTCTGCCTCAATATACCCTTCTGCCAAAAGCTGATCGTATGCCAGTTCCACCGTACTGCGGCTCACAGACAGATTTTTTGCCAATAAACGGGTTGACGGTAATTTTTCCCCTTTGGAAATCTTACCGTCAACGATCTCATTTTTTATATATTCATATATTTTTTCATAAAGGGGCGCTTTCGCGCCCCCCTGCAGATCAATCATAATCTCGTTCATTGCAATCCTCTTACTCTTTGCCAATTCTGATGTCTGGTCTTCCCCTGCCGCCTTTTACGCTTTGGAATCCTTAATTTCCCGGATGATCTCCTCTTTCAGATCGAATGCACGATCCTTCATCTTCTTAGAAGCAGAGCTTGTAGACAAGATCCTGGAAATACATTTGGACGCAGTATCGTAACGTTTGAAATGCTTTGACATAACAGCTAACAGGTAATCTACTGTTGTCTGATCCATGCCACACATTGGAAACATCTCTGTTGATACTGCTTTTAAAAAGCCTTCATAAGCCTGATTATAAAATGCCTCCTGCTGCTCCAGACACTCCCTGCGTTCCTGTTCCAGCGAAGCATCCTTCTCATCCATGCCCTCTAACTTTCCACGATAGAGCCATGAAATCTTAAGACAGGTATATGCTTTCTCACTTGCTTTTCCTTTTTTTACCAGAGTATTAAACAGTGCGAGTTTGTAACGGTTAATTGCCGTATCATAATCATATACCGCCGGTTCTTCACCAGTCGGCTTAAAATTTGCACATATTTTCTCTTTGATCAGTTTGATCTGGACCGATGACAGATGTTCAAAGTAGCGGTTCATTGCTGTATAACCGCAGTTTGGACATGATGCAACATCATATTTTAAAGTATCAATATACATAAATCTTGGTCTCAGATCAAAATCCGGTTCGAGACGTTTCACTCTTCCGTTTTTGATCATTTTTGTTTTGAACACTTTATCGCACACAGTGCAACGCACTGATTTTTCTAACAGAAATGATTCCTCAGAAGGTATTTCTTCTTTTGCCTCTCCCTGCTCTGTTGATGCATTGGTTCTTTTTTCTTCTTCAAACAGATTTTCTGTACCCTCTGTCTTCAGACCGAACTTTTCCAGTCCCTTGAATAAATTCATATCCGTTCCTCCAATATTGACTGCTTTTCTTGATCGTAAATTAGTTATTTGATGGTAATTTAAATGAACTCTTCAGCGAAACGATCCGGTTAAATACGAGATGTTCCGGTGTAGAATCTTTTGCATCTACACAGAAGAATCCCTGACGCACAAACTGGAAGCTGTCATAAGCCTTTGCGTCTGCAAGATTCTCCTCTACATAACAGTCCTTTAATACTGTCAGTGAGTTTGGATTCAGGTTCAGGCTTCCGTCCTCATTGTATACACCCTTCTCTTCATCCACAATATTTTCATACAACCGGATCTCTGCTTTTACATTCTTCTCAGCAGATACCCACTGGATCGTTCCTTTTACTTTACGTCCATCCGGGCTGTTTCCTCCGCGGGAAGCCGGATCGTAGGTACAGTGGATCTCTGTCACTTTACCGTTCTCATCTTTCACGAAGCTGTTGCATGTCACAAAGTATGCGTTCATAAGACGGACTTCATTTCCCGGGAACATACGGAAATATTTCTTTGGCGGCTCTTCCATAAAGTCCTCACGGTCAATGTAGATTTCCCTTCCAAATGGCACTTTTCTGCTTCCAAGTTCTTCGTTTTCAAGGTTATTCACAACATCCAGATATTCTATCTGTCCTTCCGGATAGTTATCGATCACTACCTTGACCGGATCAAGGATTGCCATCATACGCGGTTTCTTTAATTTTAAATCCTCACGGATACAGTACTCAAGCATTGCATAATCGACAGAACTGTTTGCTTTGGAGATTCCGCAGAGATCTACGAACATCTTAATGGATTCCGGTGTAAATCCTCTTCTTCTGAGTGCTGCGATCGAAACCAGACGAGGATCATCCCATCCGTCAACGATGCCTTCTTCTACAAGACGCTTGATGTAACGCTTTCCGGTTACTACATTTGTGAGGTATAATTTTGCAAACTCAATCTGTCTTGGCGGCATCTCATCCTTATTTGGGATCATATCTTTGCCAACTTCTTCCACTACCCAGTTATATAATGGTCTGTGGTCTTCGAACTCCAGAGTACAGATAGAATGGGTAATTCCCTCGATTGCATCCTCGATTGGATGTGCATAGTCATACATTGGATAGATGCACCATTTGTCGCCTGTTCTGTGGTGTGTCATATGTGCCACACGATAGATAACCGGATCTCTCATATTAATATTGGAAGATGCCATGTCGATCCTTGCACGGAGTACTTTTTCTCCATCGGCGAACTTACCATTCTTCATATCTTCAAATAATGCCAGATTCTCTTCTACAGAACGTGTGCTGTATGGATCTTCTTTTCCCGGTTCTGTCAAAGTTCCTCTGTATTCACGGATCTGTTCTGCGGAAAGGTCTGATACGTAAGCTTTTCCCTTTTTGATCAGCTTTATAGCTCCTTCATACATCTGTTCGAAATAATCCGATGCAAAGAACAGTCTTCCCTCCCAGTCAGCGCCAAGCCATTCAATATCAGACTGGATCGCCTCTACAAATTCTGTTTTCTCCTTGGTCGGGTTTGTATCATCAAATCGAAGATTGAACTTTCCGCCGTACTTCTGTGCCAGCCCGTAGTTTAAAAGAATGGACTTTGCATGTCCAATATGAAGGTAACCGTTTGGTTCCGGTGGGAATCTGGTATGAACCTCATGGCAGTATCCCTCCTCGATATCTTTATCAATCATCTGCTCAATAAAATTCTTAGAGACAGTCTCGTTTTCCATAATTTCCTCCTTGTTTTTCAAAAATGAAGTCTATCTAACATATTACATGATGTATGATTCAGACGCAAGCATAAAATCGCTCGGCATTCTTTATTATAGCATACTTTTCACTGTTTTCCAGCTATTTACAAAACAAAAAAGAAGCGGCTGCACTCAAGCAGCTTCGCTTCCTTTTCATGCCTTTTACCGGTCTTCCCTGAAATATGCCTCTCCAAGGCTTGCCGGCGGCTGATTTTCCTGTTTATTTCTCTTACTTGTGATGATCAGGACGATAATTGTCACAACATACGGAAGCATTTTTACAAGCTCCTGTGTTGCCCTATTCAATCCCGGAAGATAGATATATAAAATATATAATCCACCAAACACAAAAGATCCCCAGATCGCATGATCCGGATTCCACAATGCCAGGATTACAAGTGCGATTGCAAGCCATCCTCTGTCACCGAATCCATTGTTCGACCAGGTACCACCCAGATATTCCATAACAAAATAAAGTCCGCCAAGACCTGCGATTGCTGCGCCGGTCACTGTGGCAGCATATTTGTACTTTGAGACATTGATACCTGCTGCATCCGCTGTTGCCGGGCTTTCGCCGACCGCTCTTAAGTTCAGTCCTTTTCTTGTTTTCTTTAAAAAGTAAGTCATGACAACCGCCACGATAACGGACAGATATGTCAGGAATCCATAAGAAAAGAAAAGTGTTCCGATCACCGGGATCTTTGAGAGTCCCGGAATAGTGGCGCGGTATGCAGCCGCCGTTGTCTGAACGGAAATCTGTCCGACACCTCCAGCCAGCTTGGAAATGGAACCACCGAAGAAGTTACCGAATCCAACACCAAATGTCGTAAGTGCAAGTCCCACCACATTCTGGTTCGCTCTGAGTGTGATCGTCAGAAAACTGTAGATCAGCCCGCCCAGGGCAGATGCAATCAGGGAACACAGCAGTGAAACCAGCACCCCGATGGCTCCGTTTGGCGTCTCTGTACTTTTTTCATAAAAGAAAGCACCCATAAGTCCGGCGATACCACCCATGTACATAATTCCCGGAATTCCGAGGTTTAAGTTACCGGATTTTTCTGTGACGATCTCTCCGGAAGCACCAAATAAAATAGCGACTCCCTGTCCGATCGCCTTCTGTATAAACGTCAGTAATAATGTCATTCTATTTCTCTCCTTTCTTACGGAACTCTAATTTGTAGTTAATAAAGAATTCACATCCGATCAGGAAAAACAATAAAATACCTGTAATAATATCTGATGCATTTTCATTCAGACCAAACTGCGATGCCACCTGGATCGATCCCTGCTGCATAAATACAAGGAATCCGGAAACAAGGATCATCGCAAGCGGATTAAACTTTGACATCCATGCAACAATGATCGCAGTAAATCCCCGTCCACCTGCTGTACTTGTCGAGATGGTATGGCTCGCACCGCTGACGATCACTGCACCGGCAATTCCACAGATCGCACCGGAGATCATCATTGTACGGATAATGACCTTCTTCACATCGATTCCTGCATATCTTGCAGTATTCTGGCTTTCTCCGACAACCGAGATCTCATATCCCTGTTTGGAATATTTCATATAAACATAAACTACTAATGTAATTGCTAAAACAATGATAACATTTAATGTATATGCATTGCCAAAAATTGTTGGAAACCATCCACCTTTTGTTGCTGCATTGATAATACCAACGGTATTAGAACCAGACGGATTCTCCCAGAATACAATACAGAACGTTACGATCTGCATTGCGACATAATTCAGCATTAAAGTAAATAAAGTCTCATTGGTATTAAAATATGCTTTAAAAATGGCAGGGATCACACCCCAGATCAGTCCGGCCAGACCACTGACAACAAAAATCACGATCAGCAGTAACCAGTTTGGCATTTTATCGCCAAAGTAGATCATCATTGCCGCTGCCGCTGTACCGCCCATTAAAATCTGTCCTTCTGCACCGATGTTCCAGAATTTCATTTTAAATGCAGGGGTAAGACCAATTGCAATACATAAAAGCACCATCATTTCACGGATAGTCACCCAGATCCTCCGGTTGCTTCCAACTGCTCCATCAATAATTCCAAGATACACTTCGATCGGATTCTGTTTTGTGACTGCCACGATCACAAGTGCCGCTACTACCAGTGACAATGCAACTGCGATCAGTCGGATCGCCCACGCCTTTCCCACACTGATATGGTCTCTCTTCACCATACGTGCAAAAGGTTCTTTCTTCGAAATCACGTTTTCCTTACTCATTCTTATCCTCCGTCAAACCAGTCATCATCAGTCCCAGTTTTTCCTTCGTTGTGGTACGCGCATCCACGATACCCGCAACTTTTCCACTGTTCAATACTAAAATCTTATCACAAAGTTCTAGCAGGACATCCAGATCCTCACCTACACAGATGACTGCAACTCCTTTTTTCTTCTGGTCATTCAACAGATTGTAAATCGTGTATGATGAATTGATGTCAAGTCCTCTGACCGGATACGCAACCATCAGCACAGTCGGATTGCTTGCGATCTCACGGCCGACAAGGATTTTCTGTACATTACCGCCGGAAAGCCTGCTGACCGGAGTATCCACACCCGGTGTCACAACATCTAATTTCTCCACAATATCTTCTGCAAGTTTCTTTGGAGATCTACGGTCGGCAAAGAAATGTCTGCCTTCCTTATAGCTTCGGATCATCATATTATCGGTCAGATCCATGGAACCGACAAGTCCCATTCCAAGACGGTCTTCCGGCACAAACGATAACGTGATACCAAGATTTTTAATATCCTCCGCCTTCATCTCGGAGATTTTTTCTGTCGTACCCTCCGGGGAAAAATAAAGGATCTCGCCGCTCTCGATCGGCTGAAGTCCTGCAACGGACTCTAATAATTCTTTCTGTCCGCTTCCTGAAATTCCTGCCACGCCAAGGATTTCCCCACTGTAGGCGGTGAAGGAAGCCTCTGTCAGAACCTTAAGTCCCTCCTTGTTCTTACACGTAATGCCACGCATCTCAATGCGTTTTTCTGCTCCTACAGGCTCGGTACGGTTGATATCCAGTTTTACTTTCTCGCCGACCATCATCTCTGTGAGTGATTCTACGGTTGCTTTCGCTGTCTCTACCGTATCAATATATTTTCCTTTCCGAAGCACTGCGACACGGTCAGAAAGTTCCAATACTTCATTTAATTTATGCGTGATGATGATAATGGATTTTCCTGCTTTCCTCATGTTCCTGAGGACTGCAAATAATTTTTCAGTCTCCTGCGGTGTCAATACGGCTGTCGGTTCATCGAGGATCAGAATGTCTGCCCCGCGGTAAAGTACTTTTACGATCTCTACGGTCTGTTTCTGTGAGACAGACATGTCATAAATTTTCTGGGACGGATTGAGGTCAAATCCATACTGTTCTGTCAGTTCCCTGATTTCTTTCTCTACCTGTTTCATATTCAGTTTTTCTTTTCCAGGCAGACCTAAAATAATATTCTCGGCGGCTGTCAAAATATTGATCAGCTTGAAATGCTGATGAATCATTCCAATACCGAGTGCGAAGGAATCTTTTGGGGAGCGGATGGTCACTTCTTTTCCATCCACATAAACTTCTCCTTCGTCCGGGAAGTAAATTCCGGAAAGCATGTTCATCAACGTAGTCTTTCCACTACCATTCTCTCCTAAAATCGAAAGAATTTCACCTTTCCTGACGATCAGATTCACGTTATCGTTCGCAATCACGTCACCGAAACGTTTGGTTACACCTTTCAGTTCAATAGCGTTTCCTGTTTCCACAAATAATCCTCCTAAATACGAAAATCCTTTCAATCTGTATCTTGAAAGGATTTATCTGTTTTCTTCCAATATTTCTATCATTGCAGAGCACAGAAACCATCTGTGCCCTGCCGGTTTATCTTAAAAATTAGTTTGCCTGAGATGTGATGCCATCAATGATAATATCAAAGGATGGTGCAGATGCCAATTCAGATTCATGATAATAACCGTCTGAAACGTAATCAGCATATTTTGCGTAATCTCCGCCTTCTGCGATCAGGTCTTCTAAGGAAGATCCGTTTACTGTAAATGTAGATGTATCAAATACATGAAGAGAACCATCTTTTAATGCTGCTTCTACTTCTTCTACTTTTGCGTCTGTTCCTTCTGCTGCAACAGCCTCATTGACCGGAGTGATTCTGACTGCATCCTCAGAGAATCCTTTGCACCAGTCTGTGTCGATTGCTTTTCCATCTAATACGCACTGTACAGCGTAAGTATAATATACACCCCAGTTATTTGTAGGAGATGTCAATGCTGCGTCCGGAGCAACAGATGTCATATCTACGTTGTAACCAACACAAGGAACACCTGCTGTCTCACATGCTGATGGAGCACCTGTTGTATCAGCATGCTGGCTGATCAGTACACAGTTGTCTGCGATCAACTGATTTGCAACTTCGCCCTCTGCTGTCATATCTGCCCAGCTGTTTGTATACTGAACTTCCATTGTAACAGATTCACATACGCTCTTAGCACCTAAATAGAAAGATGTGAATCCTGAAATAACCTCTGCATATGGGAATGCACCTACATAACCGATTTTTGCCTGGTCTGCTGTGATAGTACCATTCTCGATCATCTCATTTAATTTCATACCTGCAACAACACCGGATACATAACGTGCTTCATAAATTGCATCGAAGTAGTTGTGCATGTTAGAAAGTCCGGAACTTGCTGCCTGATATCCTGTTGCATGACAGAACTGAATGTCCGGATACTCCTGTGCTGCCTGTAAAATGTATGTCTCATGTCCAAAACTTGTTGCAAAAATAATATTACATCCCTGATCTGCAAGGTCTACTGCTGCATCATAGCAGGACTCATCCTCCGGGATTGTTGTCTTCTCAATAATCTGGTCATCTGATAAACCAAGGTTTGCTGCCATCTCATCAATACCTGCCATATGAGCTGCTGTATATCCCTCGTTCTCATCACCGATATAAATAACACCGACTTTGATATCTGCTGCGGAAGCTGCTGCCTGTGTGCCATCTGTACCAGCCTCTGTAGAAGCTGCTGCAGAATTATCTGCTGCACTGCTGTTGTCTGCTGTGTCTCCACATCCTGCCACCATACCGACAGTCATTCCCATTGCCAATAAAATACTTAATGCCTTTTTCATATAATCCTCCTTGTTTTGCATTAGAAAAACTAATCTCAAAATACAAAAGTCAATTTAGCATAGCAATTTTTTATCGTCAATATGATTTGTATGGTAATTTTCAAAAAAACGTCAATTTTTGCAAAAAATTCTTATATTGATAAGAAGAACTAATACAGGAGATATTTTTAACTAATAAAAAATACAGTCTTTCTCCGTCATCTGGAAAAAGACTGTATCTTTGTTCTTATACTCTTCGGATGTGCTGATGTGTAAACAGGTGATCCTGACAATACTCATAATTGCCCTCGCACTTCGAACAGAAACGGAACTGTAAGTTCGGATCATCCAGCTCTGTGCGTCCGCAGACCGCACATTTGTGTTTTGCGATACCGGAACCCGGTCTCGGCTCTCTCATCTGTGCCTTAAACTGCTGCCTGCGATGCACCTCATGTGGGGTATACCGGCTCAGATTCCTCGTGGAAAGGAAGAAGATGAGATAATTTAACAGTGACATCACAATACATAACAGCATAATCCCTGCATACCATAATGCAGTGGATGCAGACTGGGTATATGCATAAATCGCATGATAGGTATCCCACACGCTGAATACCATGATAACAACATATACGGCTGCCATCCATTTCATTTTTATCGGAATGATAAAGTACAGTAATACCTGCATATCCGGATATAAGGTAGCAAATGCAAGGAATATGGACATATTAATATAGGAAGTACTGATCATCTGTCCCATCATTGTGCTTGCAGTGTATGCAAAATTGCCGCCCATAAACAGATAGATCAGACCATACGCCAAAAGGCTGCCCACTTCTGTCAACAGGATTCCGCCGATGATATAGGCATTAAAGCGGAAAGTTCCCCACGCGCGCTCCAACGCAGTTCCAAGCTGATAATAAAACATCATCATGATCAACAGAAAAATGATATTGCTGTCTGTCGGCATTAAAATCCATGTGATAAGTCTCCAGATCTGTCCGTGTAAAATGTAATAAGGCTGGAAATTCAAGAATCCCAATATATTCGGTGCCACCATGTTCAATACAAATCCAACGGAATATGCTCCGATCAGATACACGATCAGATTCGGTACCGCATATCTTCCAAATTTACGCTCCAGTTTATTTAACCAGTTCATATTGCTGCTCCTTTTTTTCAAATACTCTTTGGACTGTCTTCTTTTTCAAACAATCTAGCTAAAGTATATCTATGCAGGAAACCTTTGTCAATCGGCGCTAAATTTCTTCATAAAAAGTTTAGATTTTTCAGATTATTTTGTCATTGTTTTTTGTTTTTTCCTGTCGTATAATGTACATTGCTTGGTTTTTGAGCACATATATATAATAGGAAGAAATAGTGAACATAGACTATTGATATATCTGATTTACAAGAGATAATTTGGAGGAAAGATATGAGTAACAATACACTTCATAAACTTGGTATTGATATTGGTTCCACGACAGTCAAAGTAGCTGTGCTGGATGAGAATGACAACCTGTTATTCTCCGATTACGAGAGACATTTCGCCAATATCCGTGAAACTCTCTCCCTGCTGGTGGAAAAAGCTTATAAACAGCTCGGGGATATGCAGATTGCCCCGATGATCACCGGTTCCGGTGGTCTTACCCTTGCAAAACATTTAGACGTGCCGTTTGTCCAGGAGGTCATCTCCGTATCCACTGCTTTACAGCACTATGCACCACAGACCGATGTTGCCATCGAGCTTGGCGGTGAGGATGCGAAGATCATTTATTTCGAGGGCGGTAATGTGGAACAGCGTATGAACGGTATCTGCGCCGGTGGTACAGGTTCTTTTATCGACCAGATGGCATCCCTCATCCAGACAGATGCGACCGGACTGAACGAATACGCAAAGAATTATAAGGCAATTTATCCGATCGCCGCCAGATGCGGTGTATTTGCCAAGACAGATATCCAGCCTCTGATCAACGAAGGTGCAACCAGGGAAGACTTATCCGCTTCCATTTTCCAGGCAGTTGTCAACCAGACGATCAGCGGTCTTGCCTGCGGCAAACCGATCCGTGGACACGTTGCTTTCTTAGGAGGTCCCCTGCACTTTTTATCCGAGTTAAAGGCTGCATTCATCCGTACCTTAAACTTAGACGAGGAGCATGCGATCACTCCTTTGAATTCCCATCTTTTTGCAGCGATCGGTTCTGCACTGAACTATAAAGAGGACAAAGTAACTACTTTAGCAGGATTACATACAAAACTTCAGTCCGATATCCATATGGAATTCGAAGTTGCAAGACTAGATCCTTTATTCAAAGATCAGGCAGAATACGATGCTTTCCGCACACGCCACGACGGACATCATGTAAAGTCCGCAGATCTGGCTTCTTACGAAGGAAACTGCTACCTTGGTATCGATGCAGGTTCCACCACAACGAAAGTTGCCCTGATCGGTGAGGATGGTTCTCTGCTGTACTCCTTCTACAGCAATAACAACGGAAGCCCGCTCTCTACTGCGATCCGTGCGATCAAGGATATTTATTCCAAACTGCCGGAAAAAGCACACATTGTACACTCCTGCTCCACCGGATATGGTGAGGCGTTACAGAAGGCTGCTCTGAAATTAGATGACGGCGAAGTGGAAACTGTCGCACATTTTTATGCCGCAGCATTCTTTGATCCGGAAGTTGACTGTATCCTCGACATTGGTGGTCAGGATATGAAATGCATTAAGATCAAAAACCAGACTGTTGACAGTGTCCAGTTAAATGAAGCCTGTTCTTCCGGTTGTGGTTCTTTCATTGAGACATTTGCAAAATCCTTGAATTTCTCTGTGCAGGACTTTGCCAGAGAAGCTCTTTTTGCCAAAAATCCGATCGATCTTGGAACCCGCTGTACAGTATTCATGAACTCGAAAGTAAAACAGGCGCAGAAAGAGGGCGCATCCGTCGCTGATATTTCTGCCGGTCTTGCCTACTCAGTCATCAAGAATGCTCTATATAAGGTAATCAAGCTTTCCGATGCAAAAGATCTTGGCCAGAACATTGTGGTACAGGGTGGAACGTTCTACAACGATGCCGTTTTACGAAGTTTTGAAAAAATTGCCGGTGTCCAGTGTATCCGCCCGGATATTGCCGGTATCATGGGAGCTTTCGGCGCTGCCCTGATCGCAAGGGAACGCCATGAGGAAGGTTATCAGACCTCCATGCTCTCCATCGACGAGATCAATGCACTGACTTTTGACACGAAGCTTGCAAGATGTCAGGGATGTACGAACCACTGTCTCTTAACCATCAACCGCTTCTCCGGCAACCGTCAGTATATTACCGGCAACCGCTGTGAGCGTGGTCTTGGAAAAGAGAAGAACAAAGACAACATTCCAAACCTTTTTGAATATAAGAACAAACGTATTTTTGACTATGAACCATTAAGTGCAGAGGAAGCAGCCCGCGGTACCGTCGGCATCCCACGTGTGTTGAATATGTATGAGAACTACCCATTCTGGGCAGTCTTTTTCAAAAAACTAGGTTTCTCCGTGGTACTCTCTCCGTCCTCCACACGTAAGATTTACGAGCTTGGTATCGATTCGATCCCATCCGAATCCGAATGTTACCCTGCAAAACTTGCACACGGACATGTGACCTGGCTGATCCATCAGAATGTGGATTTCATTTTCTACCCGTGTATCCCATACGAGAGAAATGAGTTCCCGGATTCTAACAACCACTACAACTGCCCGATCGTTACTTCTTACGCAGAGAATATTAAAAACAATGTGGATGAGATCACTTCCGGTCAGGTGAAGTTCTTAAATCCATTTATGGCATTCACAAATGAGGACACCTTATCCTCCCAGCTCATCAAGGTATTTGGTTCTTCTGAATTCGGCATTTCCGAAGCGGAGATCCGTGATGCAGTTTCCGAAGGCTGGAAGGAATTAGCTGTTATCCGCATGGAAATGCAGAAAAAAGGTGAAGAAGTATTAAAATATATGGAAGAGACCGGAAGACGCGGTATCGTTCTCGCCGGACGTCCATACCACGTTGACCCGGAGATCAACCACGGTATTCCGGAGCTTATCACTTCTTATGGAATCGCCGTTTTAACAGAAGACTCTGTCTCCCATCTGCATCAGCCGGAGCGTCCGTTGATCGTTATGGATCAGTGGATGTACCACTCCCGCCTGTATGCGGCTGCAAACTTTGTAAAGACAAGAGATGACTTAGACCTGATCCAGTTGAACTCCTTCGGATGTGGTCTTGACGCCGTTACCACCGATCAGGTCAACGATATTCTGACCAGATCAGGCAAAATCTACACCTGTCTGAAGATTGATGAGGTCAACAACTTAGGTGCTGCCAGAATCCGTATCCGTTCACTGATCGCAGCGATCCGCGTCCGCGAGAAAAAGCAGACCAAAAGAACGATCGTGCCTGCAAGTTATGAGCGTGTGGTATTTACGAAGGAGATGCGTGAAAACTACACGATTCTCTGCCCGCAGATGTCACCGATCCATTTTGAATTATTAGAGCCGGCTTTCAATGCTGCCGGATACAATCTGGTCGTACCGGATGTTCCTGCAAGGGAATGTGTCGATGTCGGATTAAAATTCGTCAATAACGATGCCTGTTATCCGTCCCTGATCGTTGTCGGCCAGTTGATGGCTGCCGTAAAATCCGGCAAATACGATATGAATAAGACTGCGATCTTAATCTCCCAGACCGGTGGCGGATGCCGTGCAAGTAACTACATCGGATTCATCCGCCGTGCTCTGGAAAAGGCTGGCTACCCGAATGTTCCGGTTATCTCCATCAACTTGAGCGGTTTAGAGAGCAACCCGGGATTCACTTTCACTCCAAAGCTTATCCAGCACGGACTTTACGCTCTGGAATTTGGTGATATTTTCCTTCGCTGTTTATACGCCACAAGACCTTATGAAGCAGTTCCCGGTTCTGCCAACGAACTCCATGAAAAATGGAAAGAGAAGATTATTGCATTTATTACACAGGATAAGATTTTATCCCATAAAAAATACAAGCAGATGTGCCGTGAGATCATCCGTGACTTTGACAATCTCCCGCGTCTTGATATTAAAAAGCCGCGTGTCGGCATAGTCGGTGAGATTTTGGTAAAATTCCATCCGGCTGCCAACAATTATCTGGCAGACCTGTTAGAATCCGAAGGTGCGGAAGCTGTTGTTCCTGACCTTACCGACTTCCTGCTCTACTGCTTCTACAACACAGGCTTTAAGGCAGATAACCTCGGTTTCAGCCAGAAGTCCAAACGTATCGGACGCCTTGGCATCAAGTTCTTTGAGTGGCTGCGCTCTGCTGCGGTCGATGAATTTAAGAAGAGTAAACATTTTACTCCACCTGCACACATTGAGGATCTTGCAAAATATGCAAGGGATATCGTATCCGAAGGTAACCAGACCGGTGAAGGATGGTTCTTAACCGGAGAAATGTTGGAGCTGATCCATACCGGCACTCCGAACATTGTCTGCACGCAGCCATTTGCCTGCCTGCCGAACCATGTTGTAGGAAAAGGTGTTATCAAGGAATTACGGCACCGCTATCCGGATTCCAACATTGTTGCGATCGACTACGATCCGGGTGCAAGTGAGGTAAACCAGTTGAACCGTATTAAACTCATGCTCTCAACTGCAAACAAGAATCTGAAAAAAGATACTTTGAATTAATACGAAAAAACTCGAAATTTAATTTATTTTATGCTATAATCATAAATAGCTTTATTAGTTATTGGTTACGTGTACATTGTGAAAAGACATGCGTGCGTATGTCAATCGGGGAAAATGAATGAAAAACGATAAAACTGACAATCATGAACAGCTTTTCTGGGAAGAGATCGACCGGCTTTTTCCAGATATGATAAAAGCGATCGCCTCTCTTTCCAAAAAATCATATCTTTCCATCACAAACCTTCGGACCGGAATCACCTGGTGGTCCGAACGGGCGATGGATTATTTTGGCATGAAAGAAAATTATACGATCCGCGGCATGGAAAAGGCAAACCGGAAGATCCATCCTGATGATGTTGCCACTTTCAAACGTGGTTTTAAAGAACGGGTTGACGGTAAAAATCTGGATACCGCATGGGAATACCGGATTCAGGATGGCGATTCCTACAACCGTTTCAACGCCATGGCGCGTGTACTTTATGATGAACAAAAGCAGCCTTTTATCATCATTATCCGCTATGATAATTATGGAATTTCTGATGAAGTGGACTCTGTCACAGGTCTCTATACGGAACCGGCACTGAACCGCCATATCACACAATTACTAGATAACACACGTCTTTCCGCACTCTTAAAGATCGGGCTGGATCAGTTCAGTCATATCAATGTCATGTATGGAGCAGCTTTTGCAGATAATATCCTGAACAAAGTGGCACAAAGCCTTTTACACATGGTACGCAATATCGGTTATGCCTACCGCCTGTCCGGTGCGAAATTTGTGCTTGTTTTCGACAAAGTATCCAAAACAGAGCTCCATAGCATTTTCGCTTTCATCGAGGATACACTGGCAAACACCATTGCAGTGAACGGAAAACGGATTCCGATCAAGATCTCTGCAGGGGCCATTTTCTTAGAACCCTATATGAAAGAAACGAATGCTGTCCGCAGCCGTCTGACCTATGCGCAGAATCATTCACGCTATGAACATCATGGCGATCTCGTCATTTTTAACGATGAGATCTGTGGCAACAACGAAAAACAGTTTGAGCTGATCGGTCTGATCCACCAGTGTGCGACCAGCCATTTTGAGGGATTCCGCCTGTTCTACCAGCCGATAGCAGACACAAAGACCGGAAAGATCCGTGGCATGGAAGCACTGATACGATGGGAATTAGAACCCTACGGTCTCATCTCTCCAGGAATATTTATGGAGTGGTTAGAGGAAGATCCATGTATCTTTGACCTCGGCAACTGGATCTTACGCACCGCATTAAAGGATATTGGCAGGATCCGTGATAAGATCCCAGACTTTTTCGTAAACGTCAACATCTCTGCCGCTCAATTGTCGCGAAAAGAATTTCGTGACTCTGTCATGACGATTTTAAAAGAAACCGAAGCCAGACCGGAGGAATTGTGTCTGGAACTGACTGAGCGCTGCCGGGATCTCGATGTGACTTTTCTGAAAAATGAAGTCAATTTCTTTCACTCAAAGGGGATTAAAATTGCACTGGATGATTTTGGAACCGGTAACAGCTCCCTAAGTCTTGCTTTGGAATTACCTGTTGATGAGCTGAAAGTCGATATGAGTTTTATCAAAGATATTGAACAAAAGCCACAGAATCAGGCTATGGTACAGTCGATCGTTGATTACGCAAACCGTACCAATACCGAAACCTGTATCGAGGGAATTGAAAATCAGGAGGTAAGCGACTACATTCATCAATTTGGTGCGACCTGGTATCAGGGTTATTTTTATTCCAAACCTGTTCCGATCGACCAGTTTGAAACATTGCTGGATGTGCCTCACTGAAAAATCTCTTTTTTGCATATGATCCATGAGATCACTGCTGAAACAAATTCCGTGATCCAGAACGCGTGCCATACACCAGCCGCCTGAAAAAGGCGGCTTAAAATAAATGCCAGCGGCAAAATCACCACGATATAACGCAGTAATGAAATGACTAACGATTCCTTCCCTTTTCCAAGCCCCTCCAAAGCGCCGGATACCGTGACGGAAACCGATGACACGATAAAACCTATACTGATGAGCCTGAGTGCCTCCCTGCCTAGCCGGATTGTCTCAGGATTTCCTGTAAACAGACCGATCAGCGCCTGTGGCACTGCCATACAGAGAATCGTACCGATCACCATCACTATTACGATCAGGAACAATGCTGACCGAAAAATCTCTTTCACTCTCTTTGACTCTCCTGCTCCATAATTGTATCCAATCAATGGACGCATCCCCTGTACCACACCATTTCCAGTCAGATACAAAAATGTCTGTAATTTGAAATAAGCACCCAATACAAGAACATAACTTGCAGAATAAACAGCCAGTATCGCATTTAATGCAGACACCTGGACGGAAGGCAGCGCAAGGCTTAACGTTGCAGGGATTCCGATAGAATACACTTTTTTGCAAAGCTGCTTCTCCGGCTTCATATTTCTGACCTTCACTTTGGCAGGAATCGGTTTCCAGTAATATGCGGTCAGATACCCTGCCAGTGACACAATCTGTCCGATTCCGGTTGCAAGTGCCGCTCCCCGGATTCCCATTGCAGGAAAAATCCCAATTCCAAAAATCAGCAGTGGATCAAGCACAATATTGGTCACACAGCCAAGCAGCATACAAAACATAGATGTTTTCATGCGTCCAACTGCCTGAAATATTTTTTCAAAACAAAGCGCTACCGCATTTGGCACTGCAAATAAAAATACAATATCCGAGTACTGTACCCCCATTCCGATAATTCCGGCCTGTTTTGTAAACATTCCTAAAAAGACCGGCATAACTGCAATACAGATGGCTGCCAGCACCAGACCATGCAGCATATTCAATAACATGCCAATCGATGCTGTTTTATCCGCCAGCTGCTGTTTCTGTGCCCCAAGATAATAAGCCATCGTAGCATTTATTCCGATAGCAAAACCAATGACCACTGCATTGACCAGATTCTGTAACGGAAATACTAACGATAACGCTGTCATCGCATCCTCACTGATCTGCGCCACAAAATAGCTGTCTATGATATTATATAATGCATTCACTAACATGGAAAATGTCATCGGCAGTGCCATGGAGATCACCAGCGGCATCACCGGTTTTTCTTTCATAAATTCCTGATCCATCTTTTCTTTTTCTCCTCTGTTTTCTTTCTGTCAATCAATCTTACTCACATACGCTGAAATATCTGTTTTAGCGCAAAAAAATACCACACGACTGTTCACATTCAGTCGTGTGGCGAAAAATAGAGCTCTTTGCTCCAGAAAAGTCCACTCCAATATTGGTTTTGAATTCTATATGCTATTTGTCCTTCTGATCCGCTTTCTGGATCAATAAGAGGATATCAGAAAGTTCCTCTTCTGTCAACTGTGTATATGCTGCAAGTTCCTGTACAGTTGCTTCCCTGCCTTTCTCCTCTGCAAGATACTTCTTTGCCTCGTTGACTAATGCCAGCTTGCCGACCATAGCCTTCTCATCCTCGTCCTCGCCCTCTTCCGCAAGAATGGATGATTTCATGGCTGTCTCCACTGCACCCTGCAATTCTGCCTCAACATCTGTTTTTTCCTCACATCCGCAAAGCTCTGTCAGTTTTAAAAAAAGTGCCATATTTCCTTCCTGAATGACATCCTCGAAGCCCTCTGAGGTCACTGCAAGCTTTCTGGCGGTTTCTAACACCTTCATCATCCAGCTGTCAGAGATTGGATTGATCACGGACTCATCCCCTGCTAACAGCTTCTGATACATTTCTTCCTGCTTCTTCCCGGAATATACCGGCAGACTGCTGATCTCCTCCAGATACATCTGAAACATCTTAGATTCCGGTAAAACATCCGGTTCCGCAGTCTTTTCCTCTTTTTTGCCTGAATCATTCTGTGCCAGTGCGGATGCATCTGACGTCTCCTGCCAGTCCGCTGCTTCCTGCTCTTCGCCTTCTGCCTCGTCAGTTTCTTCTTCCGCTTCTTCCTCATGTGGTGTCAGAAGGAACTCTAAAACCATGTTTTCCTGCTGCTCGTTTAACTCCATCTCTTTGAAATAGCTTAAGATTTCTTCTTTTGATAACGGTGTCGCAGAAGTGCGGATAATCTCTGCCACCTCATGGATTGTCTCTGTAAATACACTCTGATCTAACATAGTCTCTCCTGTTTTCTTCTCTTTAAACCTTGTGTTTTGCCTCTTTCTCATCAATATCAACTAAAATAATGTCCGGTCCGATCCTGACGATCTTACACCACGGAATAAACAGTTCGAACTCCCTGCAAAAACAGCCAAACCATTTTCCGGGTCCCGGAACGATCAGCGCCCGTATCCTTCCATCACATTCGTCAATATCAAGATCATGGACATTTCCAAGGCATTTGCAGTCACAGACGTTTATCACTTCTTTTTCTGTCAAGTCACAAAAGCGCATACCATTCTCCGAAACATTCCCTCGAAAAATGATATGCGTTTTTTTATCTCTTATACATTAAACCGGAACAAAATAACGTCTCCGTCTTTGACCACGTACTCTTTTCCTTCCATGCCTACAATTCCTTTTTCACGGGCTGCTGCAAGACTTCCATTATCTAAAAGATCCTGATAATTTACAACCTCAGCCTTGATAAATCCACGCTCAAAGTCTGTGTGGATCTTACCTGCTGCCTGTGGTGCTTTTGTGCCTTTCTTAATCGTCCATGCACGGCACTCATCTTCTCCTGCAGTAAGGAAACTGATAAGACCAAGCAGACTGTAGCTTGCTGCTACCAGTTTATCAAGACCGCTGGAGGTCACGCCAAGGTCATCTAAATATTCCTTTTTCTCATCTTCATCGAGTTCTGCAAGTTCCTGTTCAATCTGTGCACAGATCACAAATACCTCTGCGCCCTCTTCCTTGGCCATCTCTCTCACTTTTGCAACATGTGGATTGGATGCCCCATCATCCGCAAGGTCATCCTCTGCAACATTTGCTGCGTAAATGGTCGGTTTTGCAGTCAGAAGGTTATAACCCCTGAACCAGATTTCCGCGTCTTCATCATCCGGTACTTCAAAAGATCCTGCCATCTTACCTGCTTCCAGATGTGCCTTGATTGCCTCTACAAGTTCCAGTTCTTTTGCAAGTGTCTTGTCCATTCTTGCCTGTTTGGAAATCTTTGCAATTCTTCTGTCAAGAATCTCAATATCAGAAAAGATCAGTTCCAGATTGATCGTCTCAATATCTCTTGCAGGATCAACAGACCCATCCACATGGATAATATTGGTATCCTCAAAACAACGTACCACATGTACGATAGCATCTACCTCACGGATATTTGCAAGGAACTGGTTTCCAAGTCCCTCGCCCTTGCTGGCTCCCTTTACAAGTCCTGCAATATCTACAAATTCGATGGTAGCCGGTGTTACCTTCTTCGTATGATAAAGCTCACCGAGTTTTACGATTCTCTCATCCGGTACAGAAACGATTCCGACGTTCGGATCGATCGTTGCGAATGGATAGTTTGCGGATAATGCACCTGCTTTGGTCAGGGAATTAAATAATGTGGACTTTCCAACGTTTGGAAGTCCGACGATGCCTAATTTCATAATTTTTATATCTCCTTTGAAAACCTTTATTTTACGGGCTTTTTCGGCTCCTTAATTTTTCAGGTGCACCAATGGATGATTTTTTCATCAAGATATATAGAATTATATTCCTGCTACACCACCTTCGGAGCTACCGCCACAAGGTTAATTTCTTTTCATTTTTTCTTCGGTTATATGAACATACAAGTTCATCGTAATGCCAATATCGAACGACCGACAATCTCTTAATACCTTTAAGGTCTTTTCCTATTTTCGACTCCTTTTCCCAAAAAGAAGCCACAAAATAGCATTAAAGATTATACTATAAGAAACTTCGGATTTCAATAAAAACATACGACTATGTCCAAATTTGTAGTTCCCTTATAGTTGAATATTCTCTGAAATGAACTTTTCAAATTCCCTTCGCTTTACCAATTTCTTATTCCCAACGTAAAGTACAAAGGGACATCTAGGAGCTCTCAAAAGGTTCTCAAGCTGTTTATACCTATATTTGAATATTCTGCTGCCTCCTTTATTGTAATCGTCACCTTGAGCAGAATAGGCACCTTCTCAGGCTCTGTAGGCAGGTTGCTTAAATATATCTAATAACTAACTCTTCCCTGTCCATATATCATACACCTCCTCGTTTTGAGGCAATGATATTGGTCAAACTACTCACCTAATGGTGGGGTTGAAAAAATTATTCTTCAGTTATATAGCTTTTGACAATTTCGGTAAACTGATAAATCAACCACCCCACACAAGCTTTTTTTATTAAATCACTTTCGTCTTCAGGTTTTAATTTATCAAGAATCTCTTTTATAACCGGCAAGTCTTTTTCTGCGCTTTTCCTAATAACATTTCTCGGATACAATTCCGACAATGTATGCCTAAAGCTATCAATCTGCTCTGAATCTGCTTCACGAAAAACTCTACACCACTCATCGCTATCTGCCTGACAAAAGATTGCCATATCATCCACATACCTATTGCCAGAAGGATTTATGAATCCATCTAACTCATCAACCCAGTTATTACTATGTAAAATTTCATTTATATTTTTACGCCTTGCTGTTTCCCCACTTGACTCAATAGCTTGATTAATTTCATCAATAGCCGCTTTTATTTGAGCTTTTAACTCACTGTCTTCTATAAAAAACAAATCATTATCAACTTTAATTGCATTAGGGCTGTTTTGAACATTGTTTATCATAGCAGCCTTAACCCTTGACAAATATTCCTCTTTAAATCCATAACTCACTAATCTTACAAGTATTATTAGCATTTTTGTATATGTATATCTTGGATACTTGTCTTCTTCCAATCTTTTAATCATCAATTCAATATTGTCTTCACACCACTTCTGGGAATGATAGTAATACTGATTGTACAGAAGATTAAAAGGATCATCAGACATAACACTTTGCTTTAATTCCTCTGTGTACTTATTTATATCAGCTTTGTAATCTTCTAATACAAACTCACCTTTCTCGACATAATTTAAAATTGACTTAAATCTCGGGTTATCTTTGGTAGTATTTATCTCCTGTTCCCATTTCCCAGGCTTAATGTTCGCCTTATACTTAACCGCCGCCCTAAAGCATTCATCTATTACACTCGCCTTTATACACTGCACATATTCATCCAGTACAGAAACCTCGTCCATCCTGGCTAGTAGGTATGTGGCTTTAGATAGAAAAAATTGGAAAGTCCTAAGATTATGATGTCTATAATAATCCATTACAGACTTCATACTTCTCATTCCATCCATGAGGATCTGTTTATCATCATCACTGATAATTGACTTCTCTACCATCAATAAAATAATCTGTTCAACATCCGGTTCATATCGCAAAGTAACTCCTATCAGCTTTTCTCTTATCTTTTTATAATTTTCTGACATGTCCTTAGTAGGAAAAAGCCATCTTCTACGCCTTTCTAATTCCTGTACCTTAATTACATCAGTATTCCTCTGACGATTCAGATAACTATTTCTCTCCTCATTCTTTGGCCAATCAATTCCTTTTTCTAAAGCTACAAGGTACTCTAGCGCCTCATTACTGTCATCAACGCCTTGGCTGATTTCTTTTTCATTAGCAACCAATATAACCTTAGTTCCTTCATGTTCAACCAAACCATTTATCAAGCCAAACACTTCATTAATCGGACAATCGCATCTTTCTAAATCGTCAAATACAAAGATATAGTTGTTCATAATTAGCCAATCAGACACAATTGAATATGTATCAGCTTCTGGAGCAAATTTCTTCATTACAGCATTTCCGATTTTGCGCGAGCTCAGCAATACATTGTTTGAAATCTTTGAAATTGTCCCCTTATTCTCTGGTTTGGCATTGTCCTTAAGCTTATCAATCGCTTCCTCAGCAACACTCCATACCAGATTTTCTTGAATATCTTGAACACTTTTGCAGCCATATAGTGAAATATACTTTACCTTACGTCCATTTTCCTTTTCACCTTCATGACTAACTATATCTTTAATTAAGGAATTCTTTATATAGTATGTCTTTCCACATCCCCATTCTCCGTCAATCAAGACTGCATAATCATAGGATGAATCCTCTATATATCTTAAAATTTCTTGCGTGATCTGACTATCTGTCATAAAAAATCTCCTCCCTTCGCAACCTTACTCTCACCGGTCTTATAATCTATCTTCACTCCCGGCTGCACATTATAACAGTACACGCAGAAACATATCCAAGCTCTGTTATCCTCAACAGAATACGCTTCCATCAGCGCTCCACTCGCCACTAGATTGTTTCCTTCAAATATTGGCGTCACTCTGTACAACACGTGGTTATCATTCTTATCCAGGTATCTCGCCACCTGTTCCTCAAAAGGCAGCATTCCCTCAACATTCATATACCGCGTTCCGGTAATCAAATTCTTTTCGTTAGCATTCTCAGCTGTCAAGCAGTAAGCAATCAAATGACCGCGGTTATACAGATATGGTGGTCTAGAATTAACTATCCCTTCATGCTTAGCCTGCTGCCAGCCTGAAGGCTTAATACTGCCGATTTCGCCTCTATCCTCTATTGGCATCAATTCTCTACTAACATTGGCATAAGCCACACCACATCGCCCGAGGCTGTCCAGTTCACTGTAGTTCTCGAAACTCCTCGTAGTCTTATCCTCTTCATCAAAAAACGGCATATTTCCATTAATCTCTGCATATGCCTGTCCAGAATAATCCGGCATCTTAAGACTCGCCTGATATTTTCGGTGAGCTTCAGAAGTCCACCATTTCAAAAATCCAAAAAGGGCAACACAAATAATTGCCACTGCTATAATAGCAATGGCAACCAACTTGAACTTCTTCTTTCTTTTTTCCGCTCGTTGCCTTCTCGTTACATACGTCATTTGATAATCCTGCTAAATCTCGTTTTCACGTTTAATCCATAGCCCAAGAAACCGCCGATAACTCCACCAACGATATGTGCCATGTTTGAAATGTTGTCCTGTACTGTAATTCCTTCCCATATCTGCTGACCAATAAAGAAAACTGCAACAAGAATAAAGGTTATTGGTATCTCACCTTCCTTAAAGCTTGTAAAGGAAGATAATAAAATAAATGCAAATACCACACCACTTGCTCCACACAAAGCTACGGATGGAAAAAAGATATAATTAACAAAACTTGTTATAAAAGCAGTTATCGCAATCACTGCAGCCAAAGTCTGTGAAGAATACTTCTCCTCCAACATAGGTCCCAGCAAAAGCAAATAACTCATTCATGAATAGTTTTGACGGTAGTTCATAATGCTCCTTCATATATGAATATATCTTTTCAGGATCATTGTTCAGAAATTTTCTAAAATAATTTCTGACAGAGTTAGCCGTATTGGCAAACAATAGTTCTTCTGCACTCAAACTAGCTTCCCTATCTACATTTTCATCAGATGAGAGTTCCGCAGTGCTATCGATGACATCTTTTTCAGTCTCAGAATTATCATTTGGCCCATTAGCTTTAATAATCATCGCAGAAAACTTATTAATCGCTCGGATTATATTATTTCTAAGTATGGTTTGCTTTCCCTTCGCCTTTAAGCCTTCAGCATCCTTTGGTGACATGGCTTTAAACTGCCCAATGGTTTTTATTCCATTATTCTGTAAAAGAGCAAATGCCTGTTCTGTAAGCTCCGCTGATAAATACTTCTTTAATTCCCTTATTGGTAAAGCATCAACCGCAGGATCAGCGAAGTTACTCTCTTCAAAACTAATGACTGCTGCCGTGCTATTACTCTGCACCAATTCCGCCTGTACAGCCATCTGCGGTTTTGCCAGTACAATGTTAGACTGTAGATTTAATGTTCCTCCAGCTTTTGCGAATTTTTCCACCCATTTGTCTAAGCTCTTTTTATAAACTTCATGCTCCTTGATAAATTCCTCTCCAGTAATAGCCAGAGCGATTAGAACTATTTTGTGCACGAAACAAATATGACGTATCAAACCGATATTCTTCGGCTTTATTCTTATATTGTTCTAAAACCTCCTTAGAAAACTGTTTCCTAAGAAAGCTATATAAATCCCGTGTTTGTCCCTGCTTCAATTCTGTAAAGGTAATATTTCCAACATATCTATAATCCTTGCTTCTTTCCACAACAAGGCTAAGATATTCATAATCACCCTCAATATTAATACAAACTATATTCCTCAACACCAACTGCACATATGCAGTATCTTTACCGAATCCCTCGAAGCGATCCATGAGATCCACAGTTCTTGTATCATCATAAATCCCTGCTTCAAGAAGTTTTCTTATTCTTTTTTCACTCATAAATGCTCCGATCCAATTACTATCAAACTTCTGTTTTTCATTTCAATCATAACGTTTCAATAACTTAAATCACTCCCTGTGAATCAACTATGTATATCTGAATCGTTTTCATTTGTGTTGGGGATGCGATCCATGATATCTCCTATATTACATTCCAGTGTTTTGCATACCTTCATAAGCACATCCATACTAATCGTTTCGCCCTTTGACATCTTTGTTACAGATGCCTAACTAATTCCAGCCTTTGCTTGAAGGTCTTTCTTTTTCATATCCTTATCAATTAATACTTTCCATAATTTTTTGTAACTAACTTCCATGGTTCTATGCCTCGTGTTTTGTACAAAATCATCATTGTTTCCATTATTTTTTTGCATACTATTGTCACATATTACCATATTAGCACAAGAATCCCAATTCGCAAACAAAAATCTTCACGTTCATATAAATTAACAAGGACTGAGAATCAGTCTCAGCCCTTGCCCTAACCCAAAATAAGCACCTTCAGTTTTTTCCGTTGGTTCTTTTATAATTTAAATATTTTGTTTCACTAATTTTATATCATATCCTAATGCATTTACCATATTGCAGAATAGCTTTAAAGATGGACTATGCTCATTCTTTTCCATACGAGATATTGCTTGTTTCCAGTAAGTGCCGCAAGTTTATTTTGAGAAATATTTTTTTCTTTTCGTAACTTTGTTACTTCCTGAATAGGCTCTTTCTCTCTTTCCGATGCAATTAACGTAGGTGCAGGCATATCTTCCTTTTCCACTAAAGGAATTTCCCCTTTATCAATAGCAACAGCTTCCAATAATCCTTGCATAGTATCATCAAAAAATTTGCTCATGATCACACCTCCTTCAAAATTTTGATCATTACCTTAAATAGCATACCACTTGTCCAAAAGTAGATACTATTTCTAATTTAATATTCAACTGAGATCAATCGGACTCACATTCGATTACACTCACAAATTTTCCTGTAACTTTGTCAAATTTAAATGAGAACTCATGTGAATCCATATATTTAATTCTGTCTTTGTTTTCTTTCGTCGCAGGAGTCCTTTTCAAGGCTTTTGAAGTAACAAATGGCATTTTGTTATCAGCCATCAGTCTCTCGCCTCGATCACAATCAGTATTCCCTCTTCAAAGGCTATCTCTGCACTTTCCGCAATGATCTCGTTGCTCACACCGAGCGAACAAAAGCCCTTGAAATCATAATGATCCAGAGGATACTTGAAACCGGTCAGCGTAAGACCTTTTACTACGTTCGTATAAGGAATCAGGGATACAAACTTTCCAAACTGTTTTTCCTTCTCAAGCGTGATTCCTGCCCCGATCATGCGGATTCTGTTTCTCTCATCCACAATCTGGATTGGAATATGATTTTGCAGTCCGATCCCCAGAAGTTCAATATTTCCAAGCAGATGGTCGATTCTTGTTCCGGTTGCTCCCAGCAGCGTAATTTTCTCTGCTCCAAGCGCAATTGCTTTCCGGATCGCCGATTCCGTGTCTGTATCGTCTTTGACCGGATTTAACCTGATCCAGGAAATATCAGGCTGTCCGCCGAAATAATCTAACGCCTCACTGGATGCTGAATCGAAATCTCCGATGATCCAATCCGGGGTCAACTTATTCCGATAGAAAAAGTTCATCCCGGAATCTGCCGCAATGCAAAGCTCCGGTCTTTCTTTTTCTATGAACTCTTTTGCAAAAATGTCATTGATATATCCGCCTACCACAATGATGCAATGTCTCATACTACTCCTTTAATACATCTAAAAAACGTTCCACATTCTCAGAAATATCGCCCTTGAACACTGCACTGCCAGCCACGATAATGTTGGCACCGGCATCCATGACTTCTGTCACATTTTCAAGGTTCACGCCGCCGTCTACCTCAATGTCGATCTTGAGACCTTTCTCATCGATCATTTTCTTTAACGCCCTGACTTTTTCAACGGTGTAAGGGATCAGCTTCTGTCCTCCAAATCCCGGGTTGACAGACATGATCAGCACCATGTCAACCTTTGGAAGTATCCATTCAATCGCAGACAACGGAGTTGCCGGATTTAATGCCACACCTGCAAGCAGTCCCTTTTCTTTGATTGCCTCAATCGTGCGGTCCAAGTGTTTACACGCCTCGGCGTGTACTGTGATGAGATCCGCTCCCACTTCTGCGAGATCATCAATATATCTTCCCGGTTCCTCGATCATCAGATGCACATCAAAAATACGGTCGCTGCACTCTCTGATACTCTTGATGACCGGCATACCAAATGAAATGCTTGGCACAAACATTCCATCCATCACATCAATATGTACATACTGTGCGCCTGCCTCATCCAACATTCTCACCTGTTCTCCCAGATTTGCAAAATCTGCGGATAAAATGGATGGTGATAAACAATTCATAACTTTTTCCTCCAAAGTAATTTTGAAAACATAATTCTCATGCAAAATGATATTTTAATATCTTTTCTAATATTTTTTTACATCTTTCAATTCTTCATAGAGCAGCTTATAGTTCTCGTAGCGCAATGGGCTGATCTTTCCTTCTGCCAGTGCTTCTTTCACACCGCAGTCCGGCTCGCTGATATGACTGCATCCCTTGAACCTGCAATACGGCTCATACTCTTTGAACTCCGGATAAAAATTCTGCAGATCTTCCTTCTCAAATCCCGGAATATATAACGTACTGAATCCCGGTGTATCCATAATGTATGTATCTGCTGCGATCGGTATGATCTCCGAATGGCGTGTCGTATGCTTTCCACGCTCGATCTTTCTGCTGATACTTCCGGTCTCCATCTGCACATTGGGCTGGAGACGGTTTACAAGGGATGATTTCCCAACACCGGAAGGTCCTGCGACCGCAGTTGTCCTGCCATCCAACAGCTCATGCAGTTCGCGGATTCCCTCTTCTTTTTCCGCACTGGTATAGAGTACGGAATAGCCACACTTTTTGTATACACCCGCAAATTCCTCAATCGCCTGTTCCTCTAACAGATCTTTTTTGTTAAAACAGATTGTCACAGGAACATCCTGATATTCCATCATGATCAGAAAACGGTCTAACAGATTAAAGTTTGGCTGCGGTTTTGCCGCTGCAAAAATAATCAGCGCCAGATCGATATTCGCAACTGCCGGGCGGATCAGTTCATTTTTCCGCGGCAGGATTTTTTCAATGTTTCCTTTTTTTGTTTCTTCGTCAACAATCGCAATCTCCACATCATCTCCGACCAACGGTTTGATCTTCTGATTGCGGAACGCACCTTTTGCCTTACATTCATAAATTCCGGGTTCTCCTACATGAACGTAGTAGAACCCGGAAATTCCTTTTACAATCTTTCCCTGCATATATTACCTTTTGTTATTATTCTGCCTTGAATGAGATTGGAGACACGATCTGGGATTTTCCAAGCTGCTGTCCATCTGCTCCAAACCAGTCAATCTTTAATGAACCGCTGGATGCTAACATTCCGGATTTGGAAATGCTGAGACCGTCCTCCCCGAATAAGGAGATAGACTGGTTCGTCCACTGCTCTAAGATATTACCTGTTCCGTCTGCTCCATCATACAGATAAATATTGGCTGCTGCCACGGATTCATTATTTGGTTTTTTGATGTTCAGATTGATCTTATAAGTGGTAGGTGTTACTTCCTGTGCAGGTTCTGCACCCATACTTACCACAAAATCAACTGCGGTTCCAGCATCCACTGCTGTATCTGCAACCGGACTCTGGGAAATGATCTGTCCGCTTGCCACGCTGTCACTGTAGGCGCTTGACACATTACCAACGGCAAGACCGACATTCTGGATGGCAGATCTTGCTGCATCCTCGGTAAGTCCTGTCACTCCAGGTACTGCTACACTTGTTGTCTCTGCCTGCTCTTTACCACGGCTTATCACGATCTTGACATTGTCCCCTGCCTTTGCAAGCGATCCCGCATTCGGGCTCTGTTCGATGACATTTCCCTGTGCGACATCCGCACTGTAAGCATAATCTTTTACCGGAGTAAATCCTGAATTTGTCAGTGTATTGTAAGCAGTTGTCTCATCCATGCCTGTCACGGAAGGAACGGAAACTTCTCCTTTTCCGCTGCTTAAGGTAACTTCTACGGTTGTGTTCGCCTCTGCCTTCGTCAGTGCATCCGGTGTCTGGCTTACAATCTGTCCCTCGTCATATTGGTCAGATGCAACGGTTCCCGCATTCTTCTTGATTCCGAGACCTTTTGCATTGAGCTGTTCTTTTGCCTCATCGAAGGTAAGACCTTTCAGATCCGGCACTTCGATTCCGTCTGTCTGGGTTTCGGATGTCTCAGTGTTTGCTTTGTTGGAAGATCCTCCGAATTTAAAATCTCCGAAGAAGCTTACCAGAATAAAAATGATCAGTGCGACAATGATGACACCGGCAGCAATCCCCATGATCGTGATCGCCTTATCCATTTTCGGATTCATCTCTTCGAGATCATCATCATCATATGCCTCTTCGTCATCCTCGTCATCCTCTTCGAAGCGGTCACGCTTTTCAAATTTGTCTCTGTGATTCTGATTATGTGATACAACATCCTCATCGCTGAGATAAATATTGCTTGTTTCCTGTTTGATCTTATTGATCTCTTCTTCCCCGATCACACGTGTCTTCTCCTGGGAAACCGGTGCGATCACAACGAAGTCTTCATTTGGGCTGATCAACGCTTTTCTTAAATCTGCAAGCAGCGCTGTCATGGACTCATAGCGTCTGTCCGGATTCTTCTGCGTACATTTTAAGATGATCTTTTCCATACTGATAGGAAGATTTGGTGCGTAAGCACTTGGTGGAACGATCTCCTCCTGCAGATGCTGGATCGCCACCGCAACGGTCGTATCTCCGTCAAACGGTACTCTTCCGGTCACCATCTCATACATTACGATACCAAGGGAATAAATGTCACTCTTGCCATCCACAAAGCCGTTTCTCGCCTGCTCCGGGGATGCGTAATGAACAGATCCCATCACATCGGAACTGATCGTGTTGGATGTTGCGGCTCTTGCGATACCAAAGTCTGTGACTTTTACTTTTCCCTCTGTGGAGATAATGATGTTCTGCGGCTTGATATCCCGGTGGATAATGCCTTTGTTATGGGCAGCCTCAATACCTCTTCCCACCTGGATTGCAATGCTGACAGCCTCCTTGAATGTGAGCTGTCCTTTTTTCTCAATATAAGTTTTTAAAGTGATTCCTTCCACATACTCCATCACGATGTAATGCATGCCATTTTCGCTGCCTACATCATAGATGTTTACAATATTCGGATGTTCTAATCCGGCCGCCGACTGGGCTTCCGTGCGGAACTTTGTCACAAAATTGACATCCTCCGAAAATTCCGGTTTTAATACTTTAATCGCTACAAAACGTCCAAGTGTATGATCTTTCGCTTTGTATACATCTGACATTCCGCCAGTTCCTATCTTGTTTACGATCTCATAGCGATCTCCAACAAACATACCTTCCGTTAACATTCCTTCACCTCATCAGAAAATGGTTCTATCAATACAACCGTAATATTATCTTTTCCGCCATTCCCATTGGCAGTATCTATTAATTTTTCTGCTTTCTCAACAATATCTCTCTGTCCGAGCACGATCTTTTTGATTTCTTCATCCTCGATCATGTTCGTCAGACCATCCGAGCACATTAAAACTGTGTCTCCCGGCTTTAACTCAACCTCAAAAAAATCCACGGACAACTCGGGAACAACGCCCACCGCCCGTGTGATGATGTTCTTATCCGGATGATCTTTCGCATCCGCTTTATCCATCTCTCCCAAACGGACCATCTCTTCTACCAGAGAATGATCCCTTGTGATCTGCCTGATAGCTTCGTGATTTATTAAGTATAAACGACTGTCCCCTACATTGGCAACATGCAGATGATCTCCGATCACTGTGGCAGCTACCACTGTAGTTCCCATTCCTGCCTTGGCGGCATCCCTGCCCGCCTCTTCCAAAAGACCTCTGTTTGCCGCCTCCACAGCTTCCTTCATTGCTGCTACCGGCTCTGTCTGTCCGGATGTTTCAATCGTCTCTACAATCTTTTCTACTGTGAATCTGGAAGCATACTCACCTGCTTTGTGACCGCCCATGCCATCCGCAACCAGAAAAAGGTTCGGCAGCTTTCCTACTGCGTTCTCAGACGTATACATATAATCCTGATTCATCTCACGTCGCCTTCCAATATGTGTCATGGAAAACGTCTTCATTTACCAATTCCTGCCTTTCTTACTGCTACATCTGTGCATTCCATGCGGAATGTTTCATTAACTTCGCCTGTCATTGTTATCTGCACGGACTTTGCCCGATGCACTTTATTTTATCACACGTACTGTAAAAGAACAAGTCAACTTCCCATATAACGTTTCCGAAGCTGTCCACAGGCTCCGTCAATATCTCTTCCCATCTCCCTGCGGATGGTTGCGTTGATCCCATTCTTTTCCAGTTTATTCTTAAATTCCGTTGTCACTCTCACATCCGGCTGCACATAGTCACGTTCCTTGATCGGATTTACCGGGATGAGGTTTACATGACAGTTGATGCCTTTGATCAGCCTGCACAGATTCCTTACATCCTCGTCCGTGTCATTCACGCCGCCCACTAAACTGTACTCAAATGTGATTCTTCTGCCTGTCTGCTCAAAATAATATCTGCAGGCATCGATCACTTCATGGATCTCATATTTATTTGCGACCGGCATCAATTCCAGCCGTTTTTCCTGCGTGGATGCATGCAGGGATAATGCCAGCGTGATCTGCAGTTTTTTGTCTGCAAGTTCCCGCATACGCGGAACAATTCCACAGGTGGATACTGTCACATTTCTCTGGCTGATATTTAATCCATTTTCATCGGTCAGAAGTTCAATGAACTTTAACAGGTTATCGAAATTATCCATTGGCTCCCCGGTTCCCATCACGACCACATTGGAAACCCGCTCGCCGGTGTCTCTTCCAATCTGGTAAATCTGGTCTAACATTTCAGATGGTGTCAGTCCTCTCACAAGACCATCCAATGTAGATGCGCAGAATCTGCATCCCATGCGGCATCCCACCTGTGAAGAAATACAGACCGAATTACCATGTTTATATCGCATGAAAACGCTCTCAATGACATTTCCATCCGCTAACAGAAACAGGTATTTCCTCGTTCCGTCGATTTTGGAGATCTGTACTGCTTCCTGTTTTATGCTGACCAGATAACTGTTCTCTTTCAACTTTTCGATCAGCGCCTTTGGGATATTGGTCATCTCCTCAAAAGACGCTGCCTGCTTCCCATGAAGCCACTGGTAAATCTGCTTTGCACGGAACGCTTTCTCTCCAAGCTGCTCCATGAATACAGTCAGTTCTTTCAGATTCAGCGATCTGATATCTGTCTTTTCCTTTTGATTCATAGTTCTCCTTCATTCATCAGAAGTGTATGAAGTCTCTCACGCTTTTTTCTGTAATTTTGCCAGAAAAAATCCGTCTCCATATGTTTTCTGCGGAAAAATCTGCTGCATTTTCACAAGTTCAAACTGCGGATGCTGTTTTAAAAACCATGTGACATTGTCTTCATTTTCCATTTTATCCATTGTACAGGTGGAATATAACAATGTTCCGCCCACCTTTACATACTGACAGACAGTTTCTAACATATTTCTCTGTAAGGAGACGAGTTCCTGTTCTGTCTGTAATGTCATCTTATATTTTATATCCGTCTTCCTGCGCATGACACCAAGACCGGAACACGGAAGGTCGGCGATCACCACATCCGCTTTTCCGATGGAAGCCTCATCTAAAACTGTTGCATCCATCTGTACTGCCCGCATATTAGAAAGCTGATGTCTTGCGATATTCTGTCTTATAAGATCAGTCTTATACTCTGTGAGATCTCTCGCCTCCACCATACCGGTTCCCCCGAGTTTTTCTGCCAGATGGACGCTCTTTCCTCCTGGTGCTGCACACACATCAATGATATAGCTGTCCTTCTTTGGAGCAACTGTTTCTGCCACCATCATGGAGCTCACATCCTGCACATAAAAAAGCCCCTCACGGAAACTTGCCAATGCATTCAGATGGTCAAACCCGGAGATCATAAATGCATAGTTTAATTCCGGCATATCTGCGCAGACCATTTTCTCTGCGGTAACGCCTTCCTCTTTCAACCGCTTTTCCAGCGCTTCCGGTGTGATCTTCAGAAGATTGGTACGGATTGTAACCGGTGTCTCCTGCAAAAATGCCTGCAGCACGCTCACCGTCTGCTCCATGCCATAATCGTTGATCCACTGTCTCACGATCCACTCCGGCATGGAATAACGCACAGACAGATATTGGATCTGGTCTTTCTGCCCATCCGGGTAAGTGATAGTGCTTAAATTGCGGCTGATATTGCGCAACACCCCGTTCACGAAACCGCTCAAAGAACCAAACCCTTTTCTCTTTGCCAGTTTCACTGCCTCATTGCACACTGCGGAGTCCGGGACGGAATCCATATATTTTAACTGATACACGCTCATCCGCAGAATATTGCGGATGACCGGTTTCATTTTGTTTACCTTCACTTTGGAGAACTGATTGATGATATAGTCAAGCTCGATCATGTACTGGATGGTTCCCTCAGATACTCTCGTGATAAAGGCTCTCTCTTTTTTTTCCAGATACTGATACTTATCGAGCACGGAACGAATCACAAGATGGCTGTAACTGCCCTCTTTTGTCACTTCCATCAGGATCCCGAGGATCAGTTCTCTCGTATTGACAGAATCAGTCACGGTCTCTTCCTCCAAATAACAGTACCAGACGCAGTAACTGTAAAATAGCTGCTGCCGCACTTGCCACATAAGTCAGTGCCGCTGCTTTTAACACTTTTTTCGTGTATGGGAGCTCACTGTCACTCAAAATGCCCTGCTCGCCTAAAATGCGCAATGCCCTTGCAGATGCATTAAACTCTACCGGCAATGTCACAAGCTGGAATATCACTGCAAAAGAGAAGCAGATGATTCCAAGATTGATCAGAACTGCCCCTGTATTTCTTGTAAAGAATAATCCGATCAGAATCAACGGCCATGCAAGTGTGGAACCAAGATTGGCTGCCGGGACAATTGCCGTGCGCAGTGTCAGTGGAAAATAGCTGTTCTGATGCTGGATTGCATGTCCACACTCATGTGCTGCAACTCCAACGGCTGCAACCGATGTGGAATTGTATACAGAATCGGACAGATTCAGTGTCTTTGCAGACGGATTGTAATGGTCGGTCAGATTTCCGGATACATGCTGGATCGTCACATCATAAATTCCTGCGGAATTCAGGATTCTCTGTGCTGCCTGTGCGCCTGTCATTCCCGATGCACTGCGGTACTGGGAATATTTATTGTAAGTTGATTTTACTCTTGCGGAAGCGATCATGCAGATCACTGCTCCGATAATCACAAGAAAATAAGTTGGGTCAAATCCGTAATAATAATATGGCATAGTAATCATCCTTTCTTATCAGCAACGTTTTAAGAAACTGCCTTCTGTCACCTGGTATCCTCTTAAGAAGGCATCCGTTGTCATTCGTTTCTTTCCTTCTAACTGTACCTCTAATAAAGCTAATACTCCATTCCCCGTCTGGACTTCCAGTTCGTCCTTTGTCACTTTTAAAATACATCCCGGAGCGGCTTTCACCTCATGGGAAATGACTTTTGCGCGCCAGATCTTTAGGTTTTTGTCATCGATCCTTGTATATGCACTCGGCCATGGATTTAAGCCGCGCACCAGACGCTCGATCACCTCTGCATCTTTTGACCAGTCGATACTTCCCATCTCTTTCTGGATCTTTCCGGTGTGAGTTGCAAGCGCGTCATCCTGAGGTGTGTAAACAGCTGTACCATTTTCAATTGCTTCCATCGTTTTCACGCAAAGCTTTGCCCCTACTCCCGACAGCTTGTCAAACAGGCTTCCGCCTGTCTCATCCTCATCCACGATCACTTCCTGCTTCATGATCATATCCCCGGTATCAAGACCTTCATCCATACGCATGGTCGTGACGCCTGTGACCTGATCCCCGTTTAACACTGCCCACTGGATTGGGGCTGCACCACGGTATTTTGGCAGCAGGGACGCATGTACATTCACACATCCGAAACGCGGCATATCAAGGATTGCTTTTGGAATGATCTGTCCAAAAGCCTCTACAATGATGATATCCGCATTGTACTGTCTTAAATATTCTACGCTTTCCTCTGCACGGATTTTTGCCGGCTGATACACTTCAATCCCATGTGCAACCGCACATTCCTTCACCGGTGTGTACTTTAATGCCTTGCTTCTTCCAACCGCTTTATCCGGCTGTGAGACAACCAGCACTACTTCATGTCCTGCTTTTATAATTTCCTCTAATGTACCCACTGCAAAATCCGGGGTTCCCATAAATATAACTCTCATGATCCTCTCCTCGCTTCCGGTTTCTTTTCTACTTCTTCCCTCTGCGCCTATTCCTCTTCCTCATAGGTAACGTCATGAAGCTGACCTTCCACTTTTTCCACGTAAAGATGTCCGTCCAGATGATCGATCTCGTGGCACATGGCTCTTGCCATTAACTCTGTGCCCTCAATCTCATATTCTTCCATATTTTCATCAAATGCATGCACCTTCACATAATTTGGTCTTGTAACCTGTCCGGCTTTTCCGGGAATGCTCAAACATCCCTCATCGCCGGTCTGCTCCCCGGATGTCTCCAGAATAACCGGATTTACCATCACGACCGGGCCCTCGCCCACATCGATCACTACGATTCTTTTTAAGATACCCACCTGCGGTGCTGCAAGTCCAACACCGTTTGCCTCGTACATGGTATCTAACATGTCTTCGATCAGCTCTTTTGTGCGCGGTGTCAGCTCCTTCACAGGTTTACAGATTTTTTCTAATACAGGGTCTCCCTGTACACGGATTGTTCTAAGTGCCATAATGTCCTCCTTGTTTTTAAAAACCACTCATTGGATTAAAATCAAACTGTACGACCGTATCTTTAAATGCTTTATTATCACGCATGTAATGTTCGAGACGGTCTTTCAACTCAACCAGTGTCTGATAATCTTTTGTTTTTATATAAATCACCTTTTTATAGATGTCATTTACCTTTGCCACTGCCGGATCCGCAGGTCCAACCGGGAAAACCCGTTTCTTTTTAAAATCCTCTCCCACGCGCTCCATTGCAGCTTTGATGTTCTCCTGCCAGGCGTCAGTCTCCTGTACCAGAAGCTTTGCGGAATCATAAGCGGTCTGCTCCTGCTTTGATGCACATAAGATCACAAGCATATTCCAGACCGGCGGATATAAAAGCATCCTGCGGTATTCCATCTCCTGCTCATAAAACGCTTCATAATCCTGCTCTTTTGCAGTCTGCACACTGTAATGATCCGGCCGGTATGTCTGGATCACAACTTCCCCGGGTTCACTTCCGCGCCCTGCTCTTCCAGCCGCCTGTGTCAGCAGCTGGAAAGTGCGTTCTGCCGCATGGTAATCACTGACATACAAAGACAGGTCTGCCGCCAGCACACCGACTAACGTCACATTCGGGAAATCATGTCCCTTGACGATCATCTGGGTTCCGATCAGAATATCGGCTTCCTGATTGGCAAAAGCAGATAAAATCTGTTCATAGCCTTCCTTGTTCCGCGTGGTGTCCATATCCATGCGGAGCACCCTCGCCTGTGGGAAACGTTCCTTGACGATCATCTCAATCTTCTGCGTACCCGCCTTAAATCCGCTGATATACCGCGAACCACACGCCGGACAGGTTTTCGGCATCGGTATCTCATATCCGCAGTAATGACAGACCATTTTCCCCTCCGGATGCTGTCTTGTCACATGCTGGCTTAGAGACACATCGCAATGCGGACATTTTAACACATGACCGCAGGCTCTGCAAGAGACAAAGCCTGCAACCCCTCTCCGGTTGATAAAAAGCATCATCTGCTGTCCCTTTTTCAATCGGTCCTCCATCAGCTCCTGAAGCCGTACACTTAAAATGGAACGGTTGCCTGCTTTTAACTCTTCCCTTAAATCCACGACCTCTACTTTCGGGAGTGGTTTTTCTGCTACACGGTGCTTTAACTCTAACAGCTCATACTCCCCTGTTTTCGCCTTGTAATAACTTTCCACAGACGGAGTTGCCGAGCCAAGCACGACACTCGCACCGCACATTCTCGCACGCTCGATCGCAGTCTCCCTTGCATGGTATCTCGGAAGTGTCTCACTTTTATAACTGCTCTCGTGCTCTTCATCGATAATAATAAGCCCTAATTTTGAAAAAGGTGTGAACAACGCCGATCTCGGGCCTATCATAATATCCACGTCCCCGTTTTTTGCCCGCTCAAACTGGTCAAACCGCTCTCCCGGAGACAATCTGGAATTCATGATGGAAACCCTCTCTCCGAAACGGTTGTAAAACCGCATGACGGTCTGAAATGTCAGCGCGATCTCAGGGATCAGCACGATTGCCTGTTTTCCCTGCGCTAACATATGGGCGATCAGTTCCATGTACACTTCCGTCTTGCCGCTTCCGGTCACGCCTTTGATCAGATAGGTTTTTGCAATTTTCTGATCAAGATTCCGCTCAATCTCATCCACCACGGACTGCTGTTCTTCGTTTAACGTGAGATGATACCCCTTGCTGTCTAAATGTGACACCGGGTTGCGGTAGGACCGCTCACTGACCACCTCCACGATCCCCATGGTCTCTAATGCCCGGATCACCGTTCCCGAAACATTTAACTTCTGCGTGATCATGCTCTGATCCATCTGTGGATTCTCTATCAGCGCAGACAACAGCCGCACACGCGCCTTCTGATGTTTCCGTTCAAATTCTGCAAGTTCACTTTTGGCTTCGATCTCCGTCAGCTTCAGGCGGACGCTTTTGTGTTCCACTGCATTGCTTTTTTTCTTGATCGGAATGACGGTTTTTAACGCATGGTTCATGGTCGCTCCATAGTTTTTCTTCATCCAGCCTGCCAGTGCGATCAACTGGCTTTCAATTGGAACGCTGTCTGTCACGATCCCGATAATTTCTTTGATCTTTGCCACCTCAAACTCCGGTTCATCCGTCAGTTCCACAACATATCCCCTGATGTTGCGCTTGCCAAATGGGACATACACCTGCATTCCAAGTGTCAGTTTTTCCTTCATTGCTTCCGGAATCCTATATTGAAATGTTTTATCTAATTTTTCATTGAATATGTCAACAATGATATTCGCGTACTCCGCCATCCAGTGCCTCCTGTACTATTTTTCTGTCATCTAACGGATATCGGATTCCTTTGATTTCCTGATAACTCTCGTGCCCTTTTCCGGCTAAAACAATAATATCCCTTTTCTCTGCCATCGAAACGGCATATTCCACTGCCGCCCTCCGGTCTGCAATTTTTATGTAAGATGGCTTTACTCCCGCACGCACTGTGCCACGCAGTCCATCCTCGATCTGGTTCATGATCCGCCCCGGATCTTCCCACCTTGGATTATCCGAGGTGATAATGGTAAAGTCTGCCAGTCTGCCCGCCGTCTCTCCCATCTGATACCTTCTCAAAACGGAGCGGTTTCCTCCGCATCCAAAAATCACGATCAGCCTTGCCGGTTCAAATTTTCGTAATGTTTCGAGCAGATTCCGAAGACTCATCTCGTTGTGGGCATAATCGATCAGGAACACATATCCGGCTCCCGCAGACATATTCTGGCATCTTCCCGGCACAACCTGTTTTGCCAGCGCTGCTTTTATCTGCTCCCGGTCCACCTTAAAATGCCCTGCCACGGAAATGGCGGCAAGCGCATTATAAACATTAAACTGCCCCGGAAGCTGCATGACGATCTCCTCTCTCCGCCACTCTCTTTTTACCGTGAAATGGCTTTGTAAGCTGCCCGATTCCATTCCATACCATTCGTCCTCCGCCATCACGTCCGAAGGATGCCGGATGGAGAAGTTCTCCACCTCGCAGGTATGTCCTGCAAGTATCTTATCCACATTCGGATCATCCTGATTCACAATGCCAATGCCACATTGCCGCATCAGTCTGCTTTTGCAGTACAGATACTCGGAAAAAGTTGCATGTTCCCCTTTTCCGATATGATCCGGTTCTATATTCAGAAAAACGCCGATATCAAAAAAAACATCTGCCGTGCGCTGCAATGCTATGCCCTGCGAGGACACCTCCATCACACAGCAGTCACATTCATTTTCCACCATGCGTGACAGAAGCCTGTGGATCTCGCACGATTCCGGCGTGGTGTTTTTCACCGTCTCTCTCCTTCTTCCATCATAGGATTCGATCGTTCCGATCATTCCTACCCGGTAACCGGCTTCCTGCAAAATCCCCGCAGTCAGAAATGCTGTTGTCGTCTTGCCATTCGTGCCTGTGATGCCGATCATCTTCATCCGTTCTGCCGGATGATCAAAGAAAGCTGCCGAGAGCGCCGAAAGCGCTTTTCTGGTATCTCTCACTGTGACCACACAGATATTTCTGTCACGGATCAGTTCGTGCACATCCACCTTCATGTGTTCTGTCAGAATCACCGGCCCCGACCTGCTTCCGATCACATAGCGGTCATCCACAACAAGTACCGCTGCGCCATGCTCCACCGCCTGTGGCACATATTCATGACCATTGTTCCGGTATCCATTTATGCAAACAAAAAGGGAGCCTTCTTTTACTTTTTCAAAATGACAACAGATATCCGTTATCTTCCGGTCATCGTCTCCCCTTACACTTTCGTATGAAATCTGTTTTAACAGACTGCGTAATAATTGCATACCGCTCCCCTGCCTGATGGCAGAATGTACTTTTTTTATTATATGACAAGAAGGCTGATTTTACAAGTTGTCCCATTCGATTCCATGTATGAAATCAATGGATCTGTGACATATTATATAAAAAAACAGGAGACTTTTATTATGCGGCGAAACTTTTTTATATGCGGACTCACGGGCTGGTGCCTTGAAATTCTTTTTACCTCCATTGGCAATTGCAGCCGGCATGACCTGCGCCTGATCGGGCAGACTTCCGTCTGGATGTTTCCCATTTACGGCATGGCATGTATCATCAAACCGCTGTACAGATACTTTAAAAAAATCCCTGCTCTCTTCCGGGGCTTTATCTATTCCACAGGTATTTTCTGTTTTGAGTACTTAAGTGGTTCCCTGTTAAAAAAACACCATCTATGTCCCTGGGATTACAGCAATGCTCCCACAAACATAAATGGTGTCATACGTCTTGACTATGCGCCGGTATGGATGGCTGCCGGACTGATCTTTGAGAAAATCCTCTCTAAGTAAGTTTTAAATCATGAATCCAGAGCATCCGACAGATCCTGCGCAGCTCCAATGTCTAGTGTATTTAATGTGCGGCGTTTCATACGTGCCGCTTCTGATGCTTTCAAAAGATAATTTTTGACTTCCTTTGACTTTCTGATGTGGATCAGTTTCAGTTCCGCATTCGTGACATCCCCGGTGTAGCAGGTGATCGTTCCGAGCCCGAAAATGCGCTCCAACAGTGTCGTTGTCAGCTTCACATCCTGTACCTTATACATGTAACAGTCATTTTCTTCCGTCTTTAACAGACCTTGATCGATCGTCAGCATGCTTGGTGTGATCGTATACTTTGTAAACGTCCATGGCAGACCGAAAAATAATAATCTCTTCCGCTCACAGTATTTTACTTCATCCTCGTCTTCTTCATGCATTGTCCTGATATCTTCAGCCATATGATACTCCTTTTTTTCTCCGGATTGCTTTTCATCCTCATGATTATTTGATTATAGCTTTTTTGCTTTCAAACTGCAATATAAAAAGCCAGCTGCCGCCCAAAAAATTCTGAAAATTTTATTATTTTGTACCAATATAACGTAAATAATTTTTCTCTTGAATTTGGAAAATGATTATTATATGATAGTAAAAATGCCTGAGAGAAATATCACTATTTCTTATAAAAGAGCAGGTATTTATAAGGAGGTTTATATGCGTCATTTAATGAGTCCATTAGACTTCTCCGTCGAAGAGTTAGACAAACTCTTAGACCTTGCAAATGATATCGAGAAGTTTCCTGGCAAGTATGCCCATGCATGTGATGGCAAAAAGCTTGCAACATGTTTTTATGAGCCAAGTACACGAACAAGACTTAGTTTTGAAGCTGCCATGTTAAATCTTGGTGGTTCTGTTTTAGGTTTTTCCGATGCGAGTTGTTCTTCCGCATCCAAAGGTGAAAGTGTTTCTGATACGATCCGGATTATTTCCTGTTACGCAGATATCTGTGCTATGCGTCATCCAAAGGAAGGTGCACCTCTTGTAGCCTCCCAAAAATCCCGAATTCCAGTAATTAATGCCGGCGACGGTGGTCATCAGCATCCTACCCAGACATTGACGGACTTATTGACGATCCGGTCTTTAAAGGGCAGACTGTCCAACATGACGATTGGTCTCTGTGGCGACTTAAAATTCGGACGGACCGTACATTCACTGATCAATGCCCTCATCCGTTACCCGGGGATCAGATTCGTACTCATCTCACCGGAAGAGTTAAAGATTCCAAGCTATATCCGCGAAGATGTATTGAGAGCCAACAATATTCCATTTGAAGAGGTGGAACGCTTAGAAGATGCAATGCCGGATCTTGATATTTTATATATGACACGTGTACAGAAGGAACGTTTCTTCAACGAAGAAGACTACGTGCGTTTGAAGAATTTCTATATTCTGACCAAAGCTAAAATGGATCTTGCAAAAGACGATATGTTAGTGCTTCACCCACTCCCTCGTGTCAATGAGATCTCTGTCGAAGTGGATGATGATCCAAGAGCTGCCTACTTCCGTCAGGCGCAGTACGGCGTCTATGTAAGGATGGCACTGATCCTGACATTACTTGAAATCGATACTGCGAAGCTTTAAATCCACTGATGCAGACTCTGAATCAGTTTTTATGGATTTTGAATATTAAGATTTTTCGTGACGTCCGTCACAGATAGGAGTACACATGTTAAATATTAGTGGTATTCAGGAAGGTTTCGTCTTAGACCATATCCAGGCGGGAATGAGCCTTCAGATTTATCATGATCTGAAATTAGACCAGTTAGACTGCACCGTTGCCATCATCAAGAATGCAAAGAGCAATAAGATGGGAAAAAAGGATATTTTAAAAGTGGAATGCCCGGTTGAGGCATTAGACTTAGATATTCTCGGATTTATTGACCACAACATTACGGTCAATGTCATCAAGGATTCCAAGATCGTAGAGAAAAAGGAGCTTCACATGCCAAAACAGGTAAAGAATGTCATCCGGTGCAAGAACCCACGCTGCATCACTTCCATTGAGCAGGAACTCGACCAGATCTTCCTTCTCACCGATGAGGCAAAAGAAGTTTACCGCTGCAAATACTGTGAAGAAAAATATACCAATCCAAACCGCAGATAAAAATACGGCATAAAAAAGTCCCCTTTTATTGGGGACTATTTTATATCGCATATTTCATAATCTTTGTAAAAAATGATTTTCAGAATGGCCGCAGACAACAGCAGTTGCACAGCATATTCAAAAACAGGAGGTTTAAGCACCAGCTTCCGGAACTGGAATATGGTCTGTCATAATTATCACCCATGCTGGTGTACCATGTACCTCCAAATTCCAGATGTTGTAAAAACTGACGGTATTCAAAATTACTTGGCTCCATCTCGACAGCCCTTCCCGCATGCTGTTTTGCAACGATATTATTGCCGGCTCCCTGATTTGCCATTGCACTATAGTAGTACCATCGTGCGCTGCGCTCTGCAAACGGAATACCGTTCAAAACATTGAGTGCTTCCGCATAACAGCGGTTTGCGATATAATTTGCAGCCGCCTGCATCTGTGGGGAGTCATTCGCTGTTCTGTATCCCTGATTTCCACTGTAATTGTACCGATAGCTTCCACCACCTGCGGAGGAGGTGTTATATCCATAACTTCCACCAAAGCTTCCGCCCGACTGTTTTTCCTTCATGATCTGATCATAGGCCTGCTGTACTTCCTTAAACTTCTCCTCAGCCTGTGCCTTATTCGGATTGTTAATATTAGCATCCGGGTGATATTTACGGCTTAAAGCCCGATATGCTTTTTTTATCTCATCATCCGAGGCACCCGGTGAAATACCGAGCACCTGATATGGATTCATCATATAATTCTCCTGTTACTTTTTCCTGTCTTCTTTTTTTCTCTTCGTCTTTTTCTCTTCCAGCTTCTTTTTTCTAAGCTGTAAGTATTCATATCTGCTCCATACACCGGAGTAGAGAATATTCCGCAAAATATCCGCATGCAGTAAAATCGGCAGACGCTCGAATGACTTGGCACACTCCGACATCATGCTCGTCAGCAGCAATTTACAGAATGTATCAAATTCCTGATCATTTTCTTTTTCCATGTATACAAGCGGATTATAGCAGTTCTTCTTCTGGTCTGCTTCATAGTCCTCGTATGCGTCCATCAGATAAATAAACTTACCCATATAAAATCCAAGGGTACGCATCTCCTCCTGCCACTCATCCTCCCGCCAGCACATGATCTCTCCAAGCATCTCACCGGTAAGACCTGCCACAAGATCGAGATTCGTCTCTTTGTTCTTCTCTGCTTCCGCTGTCTTACGCATGAATTCTTCCAAAGCCCTTACCTGTCTTGGATATTTTGACACGATACGAGTATAATCCTTATCGAGGATTTTTACAAACGCTTTTTTCGTGTAGGATTTCTCGTCCTTCCAGTCATCTAAAAGATTCTGGTATGCCAGGATCAGGTTCATGTCTGCGGCATACTCTGTCGCCTCATTGATGTAAGCCGTCCGTTTCTTCGTCGGGTGCAGCGGACAGGTAAACTCTGTCTCGGTGTTCTCCAGTTCATACAGTCCGGTCAGCAGAACGATCAGAAATGTCAGATCATAACTTAACAGCATCTGTCCTTTTGTGCCACAATTTGTTTTGAGTTTCTGGCAGAGTCCGCAGTAATATGCCTGATATATTTTTTTACTTTCTTCCGATAGTTCTTTTTGATTGATATTGATATAACCAAACAATGGAAAAATCTCCTTTTATTTTCAACTTTTTTTCACAAATTCTGTCCGGCATTTTGGACAGGTAATGCAGATTTTTCCTCTGCCTTTTGGCACTCTCACTTTCTGTTTACATTGCGGACATTTGTAAAATCTGTAGTTTTTTCTCTGTGCCAGATGCTTTTTGAACCGGTTCCACTTCACAGCCATCTGATATCTGTAGTTGAGATATTTCTGATTTTCTGCATATCTTGCGGAAATATTCTTCGAGAACATTCTCCATGTGGAATAGATCATCAGCGCGATCGCCAACCAGTAAAAAATGCCAAGACGGCTGAACATCGACAAAAAAAGCAATACCAGTGCAGCAATGCTCTGTGCTTTTGCCAGTTCATCCGCTCCATATCTTCCAATCATAAAACGCTGTATTTTCTCCCTCATTGTTCCGACCTCCTATCAAGTGATTTTATGTTACGCTTCAAAGGAAATCGCGTCAACACACCTATTGTCTTTTAAGAAACATTTTAGATTTCTATAATAATTTAAAATAACTGTACTTTCTGACGCATGCCCACACCATCCTGTGCATAGCAGACAGCAGTATCCGAGTCGATCATACTCTTCATATAAAGTTCGTACACGGCATCGTCCATGGAGACCATTCCCTCTTTTCTGCAGCTGCGCATCACGGACGGTATCTGGAAATACTTCTGTTCCTTTATCAGGCTTTTTATCTCCTGGTTTGCCAAAAGAACTTCAAACGCCGCCACACGTCCGCCTCCATCCAGTCTCGGAAGAAGCTGCTGGGAAATAACGCCTGCCAGTACATCCGAAAGCTGTGAACGTATCTGATGCTGCCTGTGATCCGGGAAACATTCCACGATCCGTTCGATGGAAGCCACCGCATTTTGGGTCGGAAGTGCGGCAATCACAAGATGTCCCATCTCCGCCGCAGTCAGCGCAAGTGAAACCGTATCCAGATCTTCCATCTCACTGATCAGAATGACATCCATATCCTGTTTTAACGCAGCTTTTAATCCTGCTTCATAAGACCGGCTGTCAATGCCGATCTCCCGCTGCAGCACCATGGACTTTCCGCTCCGGAAAAGATACTCTGCCGGTTTTTCCAGTGTCAGGATCGACCGCTCATAATTAGAAGCAATATGGTCGATCATCGATGCCATCGTTGTTGTCCTTCCACTTCCGGATGCACCTGTCACAAGAATGAGTCCTCTTCTCTTCCCAGCCATCTGCACTGCCGACTCCGGAAGTCCAAGCATCTGCGGTGTCGGGATCTTCTCTGCGAACAGACGGACAGACATTGCACACGTTCCACTCTGCCGGAACAGATTCACGCGGACACGCTTATTGAAAACCGGGCAGGAAAATTCAACCTCTCCATTTTCTTCGAATGTTTTCTGCTGTTTTTTGTCCAGCAATTTCTCTATGAGTTCCTCCATGGAAAAAGACACGTTCCATTCCTCTGTCATATCCACAAGCCTTCCATCTATCCGAAGCAGCAGCTGCTCTTTCGGCACATAATGGATATCGGAAGCTCCTTTTTTTCCTGCCTCTTCTAATATCTTATGAAATTCCTGTAAAGATCCGGTAGTATCACTCTGCATGATCGTCCTCAACTTTCTTCTATATATGATTGCCACGATTTTTTTGTATACACATTGCGGTGCACTTTTTGCAGGCGCAATGATAATTTCTACACTTACACCATCATACAACAATCCGGCATAAAAAAAAAGATGTCAGCTGACATCTTCTCTATCTAAAATAAGCAGGACGATAAGCCGGGTTATGTCCGTCTGCAAATGCAGACACGAATGATCATCTTTCTAGAATGACTGTTGCCAGCCATTTCAAGCGACCTACCTAAAGCTGGCGGGCCACGTCAACGCTTTTGTTCGGTCTTGCTTCGAATGGGGTTTACATATGCCCCTCCTGTTACCAGAAAGGCGGTAGTCTCTTACACTGCCCTTCCACCCTTACCAGATTCTGGTCAAGCCAGAATCGGCGGTATATTTCTGTTGCACTTTCCTTGGAGTCGCCTCCACCGGACGTTATCCGGCATTCTGCCCTGTGAAGCCCGGACTTTCCTCACCTGCGGTCTTTCGACACTTGCAGCCGCGATCATTTGTCCTACTTATTTTAAAAACTGAAAGAACGCCGCAAAAACTTTGCGACGCTCCTTAATATACACTATTCCTTTAATTTTCGCAAGAAATTTTTTTTCGCAAGAAAATTTTTTCGCAAGAAAATTTTTTCAATTGTATTTATACATTGAAACAACTTCCGCCGATAAATTCACGCAGAATGGAATTCTGGTTGATCCCATCGCTCGGCATTGGAAGGAAATAGTCCAGGAATTTCAGCAGACGCTTTGCCTCTAAATATTCCTGGCAGTCTTTGTCAATGGCAAAAAGCAATGGTTCCGCATACATTTTAAGAACCGCCAGTTCGTAGATGAGCGCGGAGTTAAACATCACATCTGCACCTTCCTGAAATGGGAAAATATACTTTTCTTCTCCTCTGCGCACGGAATCCCACATGGCGATGGTCTCTTTTGCAGAGGTTCCGCGTGTCCGTGCATCGCGGACGATCCGTCGGATCAGTCTTCCGTCAGTCGTCGGCAGACAGTTATGTTCATCAATATTCAACTGCGTCAGCGCACTGATATAAATCTTAAACTTGCTCTCGATCGGCAGGGAATAGGACAACTTATCGTTCAGGCCATGGATTCCCTCGATGACTAACACATCATCCTTTCCCAGTGTCATAAGCTTATCTTTATATTCCCTTCTTCCCGTCTTGAAATTAAAAATAGGAAGATTGACTGTTTTTCCTGCCAGCAGTTCATTCATGTCATGGTTGAATAATTCCACATCCAGCGCATCCAGACATTCAAGATCCAGTTCGCCGTTCTCATCCCTTGGACAGATGTCACGGTTCTTATAATAATCATCCAGTGGAAATGGATGCGGATTCAGTCCTTTTGCAGCCAGCTGAATGGACAGTCTGTGTGAAAAAGTCGTTTTTCCTGAGGAGGATGGTCCTGCGATCATAATGAATTTCCGGTCTTTTGCTGAAATGATCTCCTCGGCAAGCCTTCCGATACGCTCCTCAAACAAGGCTTCCTGCGTCAGTATCATCTGCTGTGTTTTTCCGGCTGCGATCGCATCATTTAAGGCTCCGATCGTATCGATCTCAAGCATTTTTCCCCAGTCTCTGGATGTCTTTAACGTGTGGAACAGTTTTTCTGCCGGAACAAACGGTGCGACCTCTCTCGTATTTTTATCCGGGAACTGAAGCATAAATCCATCCGCATAAGGGATCACATCATAATAGCGCAGATATCCGGTCGATGGCACCATAAATCCGTAAAAATAATCCATGTAATGATCGAGTTCATAAATATTGACTCTGGAACTTCTCCGGTAACGGAACAGTTTTTCCTTGTCTGTCATTCCAAGGTCATGAAACAGTGTCACGGCGTCATCTGTATTGATGCTCTCCTTGTGGATCTCAATATCGGAAACTACCATCTGATACATCTCATTCTTTAATTTCTGGATTTCTGTCTCAGATACTTTCACAACTTCCTCTGTATTGTTCTCTCTCTTCACAAGTTCACAGTAATATCCCTGCCCGATGGAATACTTCACACGAACCGATACATTCTCTTTTCCCCAGAGATTGTAAACTGCTTTCTGCATTAAAAGTGTCACGCTCCTGCGGTACGCCTTTTTTCCTGTCTTGTCTGCGGTTGTGAGAAATTCTACGGTTCCGTCTCCATCTGCACACTTATTTAACTCCCGCAGCCGCTTATTGTACAATACCAAAACAATATCATCCTGATAAGCATCGCTGTAATCCTGTGCAATCCGTAAAAAGCTTGTTCCTGCCGGATACTCTTTTTTCTCCCCCTGAATTGTTAACGTAACTGTTTTTCCGTTCATCGTAATCCCCCATTCCTCTTAAAACAAAATACGAAACCTAATGAACTTAAGTTTCGTATTTTGCTTTTCTTATTTTTCTTATAAATTACTGCTGGATCAATGTCACACTGACTGTACCGGTTCTTAAATCTGCTACTGCTGAAATCTGCAATGGCGTATTATAAATATTCACAAATCTTAAGTCGTAATAATTACCTGCAATTGTCGCATCTCTGCCTTCTGGAAGATATGGAACCGGGAGAGAATGTGGGTGACGCTCAGTCGCCGGGATTCCTCCGTTTAACATTGCAGAATACATGGTAGAAGATACCTGACAGATACCTCCGCCTGTTCCTGTGGAATGTTTACCACTCACATAAATTGGCGCTTCCACATAACCGTTTGCTGCCGTTCTTGGTAAGATTGTTTTGTTAAAGGAAAACTCTTCCCCTGGCTGAATGACTACACCGTTGATTCTGGAAGCTGCCACTGCAATGTTGGTTGCTCTGGAAGCTCTCGGATCAAACTTTGTTGTGCAGGAACCACGGACAATCGCTGCCTGTGCTCCCTCTCCAGCCGAGATCAGTGTCGTTGCATTTCTTCCCTCTGCTGCACCGTTTGCCGCATAATGGGCACAGTAGGATGCAAGGTCATTGCCGAATGCTGCCTGAAGATCCGGGTAATTGGCTCTGTAAATTGCAACATTGAAATTAGCGCAGCCTGATCTTCCCTCATAAATGCCGGAAGATACAAAATGATTGAATAACTTCTGTGCATCATATCCAAACGCCGCCTGAAGATCCGGGTTGGAATTATAATAATATTCTGCATCAAATACTGCCTGATATGCACTTGTATTGGATGATGTCTTTGCTGCATTTGCCGTGACAGTGCTTCCAAACAATAACACCATGCACAATGCAATGGATAAAATCTGTGTTACTTTCTTTTTCATAAGAAACTCCCTTCTTTGGTATCATATTATTCCAGACCATACGTTACTCTGGTAAATTATGGTAAGATAAATGTAGTATAACACTTTTAAGGATTTTCTACAATCGTTCCTTCACGATATGCCTGAAGTAAATTTTCAAGATCACGGATATTTTCCCGCATCACTTTTCCATTATCTGTATCTGCAACCGTTTTCCGTCTCACAACATGCTGCACCAGAATCGTATGTGATACAATATCATTCCCATCCGAAACTGCTTTTTCCACGGATTCAAAAGGCTCATGCGCCGCCAGCACAAGTCCATATGAATTGTAGATCAATGTGTACCCGGCAATTCCGGTCTTTGGCTGATAAGCCTTGGAAAAGCCGCCATCTATGATGAGAAGCTTGCCCCCGCACTTCACCGGGGACTCTCCTTTTTTTGCCTCGATCGGGATATGTCCATTGACAATATGCGCCTCCTGGCCGGACAGTCCGAACTCTGCGAGGATCGCATTTACGATCTCTTCTTTTTCCAGCAGCCGGTAATACGGATTTTTCGGTTCCACATGTGTCGCTTTCTCTGCCACAAAATACCGCTCGAACGTTGTCATCTTATCTTTGCCAAACACCGGTGAATTTTTATTTTCCCAGATAAACCAGAGAATGTCTGATCCCTTTTTCTTCTCTTCCGGGTCAATGGCGTAATAACCTTTTCTGGCGTAGCTTTCTAACACATCGTACAACGCTTTTCCGGCATATTCCGTGCCGTAAATATTGACTTTGGTAAAAGAGCCATCCTCATTCAGCGGCACACAGCCGTGATACAGAAGATTTCCATTGTATACATGATACAGGCTTCCCTTGGTAAAAAGAAAACGCACCTGTCTCTGTAATTTTTCACAATTTAAAAATGCGGCAGTCAGTCGTTCCATCACATCTGCCTCATCCACCGAAAGTTCATACGGATGTTTCCAGTCAATGGTTGGAAAATTCAGATCCCGAAGCGGGTATTTCTTCCCTTCGATCAGGACTGTACCGTCTGCGGGGTCTATCTTATCGAGCAATAAACGGTTCTCCATTCCAAATTCCGGGTGTCCCACGATCATCTGTCCTTCCAGCTTAAACTGCATGATGGCGATCGCCTTGTGCATTTTCTCATCGAGCATTGCATCCCGGACATCGTATTCCTCTTCCCGGTAATCCAGCTTAAAACAGCTGCATGGATCTTTGTCATAACGGTTCATTGCCAGTCTCGCAAGCGGCACCAGATTGATTCCATATCCATCCTCCAGCAGATTCAGATTGCCGTATTTTGCGGAGATGCGGATCACGTTGCAGATCAGCGCCTGATTGCCCGCTGCTGCCCCCATCCACGAGATATCATGGTTTCCCCACTGGATATCCACGGAATGATGTGACATTAATGTATCCATAATAAGGTTTGGATACGGTCCTCTGTCAAAAATATCGCCGACAACATGCAGATGATCCACTACAAGTCTGCGGATAAGATTGCAGAATGCCACCACAAGTTCTGCTGCCCTGCCTGTCCGGATCACCGAATGGATGATTTCATTATAATATGCCTCCTGATCGGATACATCCGGTCTTCCGGTCAGAAGTTCCTCGATCACATAGGCAAAATCTTTTGGAAGCGCCTTGCGCACTTTGGAACGGGTGTACTTGGAAGACGCTCCTTTGCAGATCCTGATCAGGCGGTACAATGTGACCTTGTACCAGTCCTCCATGTTCTCCTCGGTCTTTATCACCTGCTCCATCTTCTGTTCCGGGTAATAGATCAGTGTGGCGATCGATTTCTTTTCTGCCTGACTGATGGCATTCCCGAACTCGTCCTCGATCTTTCTCTTGATCGCTCCGGAACCGTTCTTTAATACATGTTGAAACTGGTCATATTCGCCATGGATATCCGTGATAAAATGTTCGGTTCCTTTCGGCAGGCTTAAAATCGCCTGTAAATTGATAATCTCTGTGGCGGCCGCCGCCACGGTCGGATACTGTTTTGCAAGACTTTTTAAATAGCGTAGATCCGTCTGTTCCATCCGTCACCATCCTGTTTTTATTCTGTGTACTGATTTATACTTCATTCATCATTGCGCCTGAATGACATCGCTCATATCATAAAATCCTGCCGGCTTTCCTGCAAGAAATTTTGCCGCCTGCACCGCTCCCTTGGCAAAAACTGCCTTGGAATATGCCGTGTGCTTAAATTCGATCACTTCGTCCTGTCCTGCAAAGATCACTTCATGCTCTCCCACGATATTTCCACCGCGCACTGCGGAAATTCCGATCTCATATTTTTCTCGCTTCTTTCTCTCCCGGCTTCTGTCATAAACATAGGCATATTTCTCATTCAGAGCCTCATTCATGGAGTCTGCCAGAGCGAGAGCCGTTCCGCTCGGTGCATCCAATTTCTGATTGTGGTGTTTCTCCACGATCTCCATATCGAAACCTGCCGGTGCGAGCGTTAAAGCCGCCTTTTTCAAAAGTTCCATCAGCATATTGATGCCGAGTGACATATTAGCTGATTTTAAGACTGCCACATGTCCGCTGACCTGTTTTACTTTTGCGAGCTGTTCCTCGGACAAACCGGTCGTGCACAATACAACCGGCACCTGTTTTTCCTCACAGTAGATGAGCAGATCGTCCACTGCCTTTGCATTTGAGAAATCAATCACTGCATCTGCCTTCACGTCGCAGACGGAGATATTCGGAAATACCGGATAATCATTTTTGATCCCGTCATACAGATCAATACCTGCCACGATCTCAATTTCCGGATCATCCTTGCACATCTCCGTGATCGTCTGTCCCATTTTTCCATTGCATCCATGCATAATTACTTTTGTCATACTTAAAAATCCACCTTTCGAATTTTATCTTTGGATATAATTTATCAATAAATCCAAAAAGACTGCCGCACCCGGATACGACAGTCTCTTCCTTTTAATCTAAAATGCCATATGCTTTCATTGCATCTGCCAAAACAGCTGCATTTGCATCGGTCATCTCCGTCAAAGGAGAACGAAGTGTTCCAACTTCTCTTCCCATGAGGTTTAAAGCTTTCTTCACCGGAATCGGGTTGACCTCTGAGAATAATGCACTGACAAGCGGCTGTGCCTCTCTCTGTATCTTCATTGCGGTCTGTAAGTCTCCGTTGAAGAAACTCTGGCACATGCCATGTACTTTGGCAGGTGCAACATTTGACCATACAGAGATCACTCCGATTGCGCCGATCGCCATAAGCGGAACTACGATTCCATCCTCGCCGGAATAAAGGTCGATCCTGCCATCGGTCAGATACATTAACTGTGATGCCTGTGCAACACTTCCTGTCGCCTCTTTGATTGCTACTACATTTTCAACTTCCTTAAAAATCTTTGCTGCTGTCTCCGGAAGAATATTGCATCCGGTTCTTCCAGGTACATTATACATGATGATCGGTAACTTTGTACACTCTGCAATTTCAGAATAATAACGTACCAGACCGCCCTGTGTACATTTATTATAATAAGGTGTCACTGCAAGGATTCCGTCCGCTCCTGCTTCCTCTGCTTCCTGTGTCAGATAAATAGCTTCTCTTGTGCAGTTCGAACCGGAACCAGCCACAACCGGTACACGGTGTTTTGCAAATTCTACTGCTGCTTTGATCACTTTACTGTGCTCTTCCATGGTCAGTGTGGAACTCTCTCCTGTCGTTCCTGCAATGATGATCGCATCTGTTCCCTGGTCGATCTGCCATTCGATCAGTTCCTGTAACTTTTCGTAATTGACTTCTTCGTTTTCTTTCATCGGTGTGACGATCGCTACACCTGCTCCTTTAAAAATAGACATTGCATTCTCCTCCTATCGTCATTATACGCACTGCATTTTTTTTTGTTAAAAATGTTGCTACAGTAAAGTAAAAAAAGACCGGCTGACGAGCCGGTCTCAAAATTCTAATATTATACGCATTCTGCATCTTTGCAGATCTGCCTAGAATCTGATAGCTCCCCATCTCAAATGATCTCCATTCAGATGACAGTCATAAAGTTCTTCACTTTATGCCCAAGTAATATGCCTTCAGGCTGCATACCCTTTCGGCGTACTTTCCTTTTGCTTCTTATCAACTGTTCCTGATACATCCAAAAAGCGACTCATAAAGCACGCGACCTCTACCAAGCAATATTTTCATTGCGTAAATCATAACACCATCTTATTCCATTGTCAATGCACGATTTCCCTGTCAATATCTACTCTCAGGAATAATTTCCCTGTTAACATCTACTCTTCGTCTTCGATAAATTCCACTTTGCTCACAGAAACCTCATATGCCACGCGCTTTTCTGTCTCTGTCTCGCTCAGTTTTTTCACATACTCCCTGCTCTGGATACGTCCCCATACCTGAACATGCCCTCCGACTTCAAACCCGGATGCAAACCTTGCATTTCTTCCCCAGCAGATGCATGGAATATAATCTGATTTTCCATAAGAACGGTTCACCGCGATCAAAAGGTCTGCAATCTCTCTTCCAAGCGGTGTTTTCCGGTAAATCGGATCTTTACAGATGTAGCCATCCAGAAAAATCTGGTTCGTCTTCATATCCTCGTCGATCTCATCTAACAATTCCAGTTCCCTTACAAAAACGGATAAAACAAGACGGTTCTTTTTTTCCTCGTGCCGGTTAAATGACCGGAACTGTCCCATAACATATATGGTCTGACCAATATAGTCCTCATTCACGTCAATGAGCCGTTCTGAGATCATCAGTGGTATGTAATCCATAAAATTGCTCAGCCGGTTGACTGCGACATCTACCACATAAAAGCCCTCTCCATACACTTCGTGGCTGAATCTGAAATCAGAAACAATCTCTCCCACAATTGACACCTGGTTATTTTCAAAAATTTTATCTGCCATGAATTTTTTCTCCCTTCCTCTTATCACCGGAATCGACCGGTGATTTGCCTGACAACTATGGTTTTACCATTTCCTTCCAGAAAAAATTTCGTGTAACTTGTCGATAAGTTTTTTATATTGTTTTGAAAAAAAATATTGCTGCCTACTTGCGTTCTCATAAAATTGTGATAGAATATATAGGTTCGAGTTAATTTATAAGCTATATTAATAGGAAAAGACAGGATTTATTTCTAGATAATTTCTTTTCCGCACAGAAGAAAGAGAGATTTTTTATGAAACAGAAACGTGAAGACGTACGTAACATAGCAATCATCGCCCACGTTGACCATGGTAAAACAACACTGGTCGATGAACTTTTAAAACAGAGTGGTGTATTCCGTGAGAATCAGGAAGTTGCTGAACGTGTCATGGACTCCAACGATATTGAGAAGGAACGTGGTATCACAATCCTCTCCAAAAATACAGCGATCACTTACAAAGGAACAAAGATCAACATCATCGACACTCCTGGCCACGCCGATTTCGGTGGCGAGGTAGAGCGTGTCCTTAAAATGGTAAACGGTGTTATCCTTGTCGTTGACGCATTTGAAGGTGTTATGCCTCAGACCAAATTCGTTTTGATGAAAGCTCTGGATTTAAAACTCCCGGTTATCGTCTGTGTCAATAAAGTAGACCGCCCGGAAGCCCGTCCAAACGAAGTTGTGGACGAAGTATTAGAGTTATTTATGGATCTGGATGCCTCTGACGAGCAGTTAGATTGCCCATTCCTTTTTGCTTCCGCAAGAGACGGTTATGCCGTTCGTGAAATCCACGACCTTGTAAACAACAAAAAAGATATGACACCATTATTTGAAACCATTTTAGATTACATTCCTGCTCCGGAAGGTGATCCTGAAGCACCGACACAGGTACTGATCAGTACCATTGATTACAATGAATACGTTGGACGTATCGGTATCGGTAAGATCGACAATGGTTCCCTGAAAGTAAATCAGGAAGCGGTCGTAGTCAACCATCACGATCCTGACAAGAAGAAAAAAGTCCGCATCAGCAAATTATACGAATTTGACGGATTAAATAAGGTAGATGTCGAAGAAGCAAATATTGGTTCCATCGTTGCTATTTCCGGTATTGCTGATATTCACATTGGTGATACGATCTGTTCTGTAGAGAACCCGGTTGCAATCCCATTCCAGAAGATTTCCGAGCCTACTCTTTCCATGAACTTCATCGTAAATGACAGTCCATTAGCAGGTCAGGAAGGAAAGTTTATCACTTCCCGCCACTTAAGAGACCGTTTATTCCGCGAGTTAAATACAGACGTTTCCCTTCGTGTAGAGGAGACCGATTCCCCGGACAGCTACAAAGTATCGGGCCGCGGCGAATTACATTTATCTGTATTGATTGAAAATATGCGTCGTGAGGGATATGAGTTTGCCGTAAGTAAGGCTGAAGTATTATATCACACGGACGAAAACGGCAAGAAATTAGAGCCTATGGAACTTGCCTATGTCGATGTTCCGGATGAGTATACCGGTGCTGTTATCGACAAGTTAAGCCAGCGCAAAGGTGAAATGATCAATATGAAACCTCTGACCGGCGGATATACAAGACTTGAGTTCAATATCCCATCCCGCGGTCTGATCGGTTACAGAGGCGAATTTATGACCGATACCAGAGGTAATGGTATTATCAACACCATTTTCAATGGCTATGATACTTACCGCGGAGATATTGCTTACCGTCAGCTTGGTTCGCTGATCGCATTCGAATCCGGCGAATCTGTCACTTACGGTCTGTTCTCTGCACAGGACCGTGGTACTTTGTTCATCGGACCTGGTGAAAAAGTATATGCAGGTATGGTCATCGGTTCCTGCTCCAGAAACGAGGATATCGAATTGAACGTTTGTAAGAAGAAACACCTTACCAATACACGTTCCTCTTCCGCTGACGAAGCATTGACTTTAGTTCCGCCTAAGATTTTAAGCTTAGAGCAGGCGCTTGACTTCATCGATGTCGATGAATTATTGGAGGTTACTCCGAAATCCCTTCGTATCCGTAAGAGAATTTTGGATCCGACTTTAAGAAAAAGAGCGAATTTTAAGAAATAAAAAACGGCTCTACGCCTTTTTTCCAGAAACTATAAAAACCTATGCAACATTCAACGACAAAAAGGAGACTATGTATGAAAAAAATATGTACATTTTTCGGATTGCTGATATCCATGTGTCTGCTGCTGAATGTCGGTTTTGGCTCTCTGTCCGTAAAGGGCGCAGCTGTCGGGAATACAGAACAGACTTCTGATCCAAACTTTACAAATTTAATCGTATTTGCCAGATTTGCAGATGAGAATGAATTTGTGAATGATATTTATCAAGGTGTCTCTGTAAGGGAGATCATAGACAATTCCTATAACACTGCCTATTATTCCGTGGGCGATTACTACCGGAATGCGTCCTCAGACAAATTGCGCATGAATAGTCTTTATCTGTTTGATAACGGCGGTTCCCTGCAGTTGAAACATGAACGCGGTTACTATGCCGGTTACAGTGCAGATAATCCAATCGGTTATAAAACAAGTGGTGAAAAAGCCTACCGTATGTACGAGCTGCGCACCGATTGGTCTGATGCCATAAACAAGGCGATCCAGGATGGAAACCCCATTACAAATTACAATGGCAGCCAGACATACAGTTATGAGGATCTTGACAAAAACCGGGATGGAAAGATCGATTCCATTACAGTTATCTATAAAAACACGACACAAAATATTGTGATAAACCGCTCTGATCCGCTTTGGAACTATAAGGATTATGCAGACTATGTGGAGATCAATCTTGGCGATGGCAGGATGCTTCAAAGCCAATATTATGTACAGGTCATAAATAACTACTCAACTCTGTATATGGCAAACAATGATCAAAAACCGATCGTTTCATTGAAGTCTCCGATCCATGAAATGGGGCATATATTTGGTCTGCTGGATTTATACAATTCGTCAGGTCAAACGCCGGTTTATTTCATGTCTGCCATGGCAAATGCCATCTCACCTGTTCCACAGGGACTTTCGATCAAAGAAAAAGAGGCTCTGGGATGGACAGACGACAGTACTCTAAAGACGATCACAGAACCGGGTGAATACAAAGTAAAGCTCAGCGGCACAGCCACCGGTACTGACGACTGTATCGGATATAAAGCAGGCATTCCGGAACTGAACAGGACACTGTATCTGGAATACAGAAACTTCTCAACAGATGGCAGCAAATATGATAAGTCAGAGAAGCAGCTGACCAATTCAGAAACATCGAACATAAAATCCGGTTTAGTCTGTTATCTTGCGCAACCTGACATCCGCTTTCCAAGCAATCTAAATGGAAAACCGGGAAATTGGGCACTGGAAGTTATGGGCGGTACACAATCCACTAAATCTGATGCAGCCCTTGGCTTAAATGATTCGCTTCAGGTTACAGACAAACTCAAAGTGACTGTCGCTGCTATAGAAGGGGAAGTCCTTACCTTTCAAATCGAAGGGGAAATGGAACAACATGTCCATTCCGGTGGACAGGCGACCTGTACGAAAAAAGCCGTCTGTGAAAAATGTGGGAAGGAATACGGAGAAATAGATCCAACATGCCATTTGAATCTCCAGCGACAGGGCTTTAAAGAGCCAACACAGGAGGAAAATGGATATACCGGTGATCTGGTATGTACAGATTGTAACGCCATAGTAGAAGCTGGTGAGATCATTGATAAATTACCAGTCACTCCCCCTGATGGAAAACCGGAACCGGAAATACCGCCTGTGGTTCCTGATAAGCCACCGGTCATGCTGGAAGGTGACAAAGCAGAAGTGAGCAAAAATCCAGACAATCACTCCGGTGCAGTATTTCGTTCCAGTGCACCGCTCAACGAATTAGTTCGAGTAGAGGTAAATGGTATTAAATTAACGAAAGATAAAGACTATACTGCCCACTCCGGAAGTACTATCATAACTTTACTTCCATCCTTCCTTGCCGGTCTTTCCGAAGGAACTCACAGCATTGCCATTGTATCAACAACCGGAACGGCAACGGCTGGTTTTTCTGTAATTTCAGATCCTGCCCCGGCGCCACCAGCTCCGGTACCACCGGCATCCACACCTGTACCACCGGCATCAGGTAATACAAACGCTGCTGGTTCATCTACAGATACTGTGGCAGATCCGGTTTCCGAAACTGCTTCTACAGCCGGATCTGCCAATGTATCCGGCAACAGTTCTTTACCTGATACCGCTCAGATGAAGAAAGACTCCTCCGGCACAGACATAAAATCACCGCAATGTGGAGAGAAAAACTGTTTCACTCTCTTCTTGGATGATTTCATAGAAATATTAAAAAAAGTATTAATATTTTTAGGTTTTTCATCTAAGATCTGAAAAAACACACAGGACAGCTCCTATGTTAAGCTGTCCTGTGTGTTTTTTTTCAAAAGTAATTGATATATTTTCTGCACATCATAATCCGGTGCGTTCTGCCGAAGTATATCATAAATCTGCTCAATGACTGACGGATTTTCTTCCAGCATATCTGCTGTTTCAGCCACAGAACATCCTTTTTTGTACTTTTTCATGATCTGCTCGATCATTTTAGATGCTGCGCCTTCTGCTCTTCCTTCTGCTTCGCCCTGTGCCCTCGCTTCCGCTTCGCATTTATGAAATTGGTCTGCGAAAATTTCTTTTATTACATCACTCATGTTTCCTTCTTCCTCCACTTCTTTCCAGTTTGCGCGCATGACGGTATCTGCTAGTGCCTGGAACAATTTTGAATCCCTGTTTTTCTCATATTGTTCCATAAATAATTTAATTTCTCCACCGGACTTCAAATTGTTGCGAAGTTTATTCAGCCAGTAATTATTTTCGATTGACAATTCCGGTACGATAATAAGCTGTATTGGAATTGCATCTCCATAGAGATAATAGATACCATTTTCGATATTTTTCACATTTATATTTCTCTCATTCTGAAGATTTCGTAACATTTGCCGCGGATAATGATAACACACAAACGTAATCGTCAGTTCTTCTGCTGGAATCTGGTTCACTTTCTCGACTTCCGTTTTGTAAATACAGGTATAACCATAGACTTTATAAAAATCATCAATGTTCAGATGATCTTCCGGTGACTTATACTCGATAATGTTATGCTGCCGGAAAATCCTTCCAATATTTTTCCTGATTTTTACCTTCTTCTCGTTTTTGACCAACACATCGATCTGCATTGGTTTCTTCGAAAGCAAATGTTCCGGCTCAAAGGTCAGGTACTTTGCCTCTTCTCCCAGTTCAATCTGCAATGCCGCATCAAACGCAGGATGCCATTGGATTTTTTCTCCTTCTGTGTTCAATCATGTTCCCCCTTTATCATAATAGAATCTGCTGTGATTTTCAACGCATAAGAAGCATTTTCTATGTTAAAAAAATAACAAAAAAATGTGGATCTATATGCATTGCTTTTCTTCATCAAAATGGAATCTCGTGCCGAACCGGCTGTGAACGTTGAGATTATATCCTGCCACCTCAAATTGGTTTTGGATTTGCAGACAAGAAAAAAATAAGATGCTTTATCTGTCTGCGACTTTGATGTGATTCCAAGTATAAGGGATTGCGTGGAAGTTGTCAATGATAATTATGAACACTTCTTTCTTATCCAATATTATTCTAATAATTAAGAAGAAAATTTATTGATTTTTGTAAACTCTTTTTTAATTTTTTACAATCCAGTTACCATTCTTATAAACATTGCTACTTCCTTATCCAGCCACTCCCCATAACCCGGTAATTCCCAGACTGTCCACTTTGTGCGATCTTCGCCAGACTGTATTGCCAGATATCCATTATTTCCGTGTTTATAGATCAGATAGTCTCCATGTCCTGTCTCTGATGTTTCTTTTGCGGGCATCACCTGCTCCTGTACAACCCTTACCCATGTATCAAATCCTTCGATATTAATGATTTCTTTATCCTGATTCAGATACTGACTGCTTTCTACAATGTATTCATTCTGTGACTGTACTTGTTCAATACCCACTGTGTCAATCCCGGCTCCGCCTCGTGGTGCAATCCAGGCAAGCGTCTCTATATTTTCAACCATTCCAGTATTTCCCATTGCATCTGCATCAAAAATCTGAACTTCATTCTCCCAATTTATAATCAAACGACTGGCAGATGTTCTTTCTTCCTGTCTCGTCTGAGTATTGGTGCAGTCCACCAATATCACAATACATACTATTATTACAATCAAGATTATGAAATATCTTCTAATACCTTTTTTCATATTCATGCCTCATTTATAATATTAAAATTATTTTTTTAGTTTTATTTATTATAAAATAAATATATATCTTTTTCAATACTGTTTAATCTCAAATACGTCCGCCAGACACCAGCTCCACTGTTAAAAAATAATACTGATTTTATCTGTCATGGCTGCAATTCAAACGTAAAAACTGCTCTTTTATCTGTTGGCTGAAGTTCTACTTTATCTTCTCCTTCTACTTGTAAAGTCATTCCGTCCACGTTCATTCCGATTTCTTCATAAGTCAGCGCTGCAGCTCCAACATTAATTTTTACTCCTTTTTTTGTGCCGTCTTTATAATTTGCAGTACAGGTAATAACCACTCCATCTACAAGTTTTTGATATGCTGCTGCCACTTCCTCCTGTGTTTTTTTCTTTTGTTCTACAATACTGTCAAAATCTGAAAACGGAATTTCATCATTACAAAAGGTTACCCACACTCCTTCTTTCTGCTGATTTTCATAGGAAACTGTGTATTCAACAAAATCGTTTACTTCCTGCTGCATGGCAATTTCTCCATTATCATCAAAAATTGGATTGAGATACCCATTGCTATTTTCATCCAATGGCTTTCCGCTCTCGACAGCACTCTGAAAATCATCGGTAATATTTTCACTTATTTCAAAATATCCTTTGTTGATACTGTAAGTTACACTTTCTATATTCTCACCTTCGCAGTAAAGTGGCATATCAATTTTATAACTTGCTGTATTCATATCGCTGTCCCCATTAATCGCATAACCAAACCTGTCATTTTGTGCGATTGCTACAGGCTTCTGTGCCGTCACTTCTGCCTGTGCCGCCATTACTTTCATGGTAAACATATTCTCTTTTTCTGTTGTTGTATGTTCAGCCACTGTTGTTTCTTTTTCTTCCTGCGGTCTGTTGAGATAGTTGTTTGTTGTGGATGCAACAATGATAATCGATGCACAGGCAGCCATTGCTGCAAACAATTTTGTTACTTTTAAATTTTTCTTACTCATATTAGTTTCCCTTTCCGATTGAATCTGTGAAAAGGCGACATCTGCTTTTTTCTGAACGATTTCTGGCACTTGAATATCACTATTTAAAATTTCACTCACTTTTTTTGACATGAATCTCACCTCATTTTTCCTTATAATAAACTTCCAGCTTTTCCCGTCCACGTTGTAAACGTGTTTTCACAGTACTTTCAGGAATTTTTAAAATGTCAGAAATTTCTCTGATACGATAGCCCTCGCTGTAAAAAAGAATCATAATAATCCGGTATTTTTCATCTAACGCTGCGAGTGCCTCTTTTAATTCCAGATTATATTCATCGCAGGCTGCTGGTTCCTCGTACTCATCCAAACAAATGATATTCTGATTTTTCTTTCTGATATCATAGCATTTGTTGATGAGGATTCTTGTCATCCATGTTTTAAAATACTGTATCTTCACTAATTGATTCATTTTTTCCCAGCATATCAGAATCGTATCTCCGATTGCATCGGCGGCATCTTCATCATTCATCAAAATTGCATACGCAACCTTATACATATCCGTCATATAAAGCTGCATTAATTCTGTGAAAGCTTCCGACTCATGCCTTTTCGCTCTTTTCACAAGATCATCTGTTTGTTTTTTCATAATGCTTTTCTCCACGCGCGCAGTGAATGTAAGACAGTCGCTTTTCTTCTTTTTTATCTTACATATATTAGACAACAAAATATGTATAAAAGTCTCATAAAGGGACTGTAAAATAAGTCCATAAATAAAAAAAGTGCCAGTTCCGGCAAATGTCGGTTCTGGCGTTCTGTGCTATCTGCTTATATATGGCTCAAATACATCCATTCCTTCATAAGAAAAAAATCCGTATTGCATTGCCTCATTGCACATTCCATAACAGGAAAGTTTCTCTGGTCTGACAGTCTCCTCCTCCGAATAATACCATGACGGCCACCATATCAGAAAATCTTCCGACAACTGTTCTATTGGCGTTTCTGGCATATATAAAGTAAAATTCTCACCATTTTCCAAACCATATGGCTCATCTTCTTTTAGAAATCTGTATCCATTCTCAATCCACATCTCTGGAACATTCAACACCTCTAATTTTTCTAAAGACATTGTATAATAATATTGATCAATGCGCTCAATATCTGTAAATTTGCCCTCAAACTCACAGATTGCTACTGTTCCTTTTGGAAAATCTTTCTCTGCGTATGCATCATAATCCGAATACTCTCCTGAAAATGAACCATCTCTGTTTAATCTTAAATACGTCCGCCAGCCACCAGCTCCACTGTTAAAAAATAAATCTTTTGGAAAATCCGCTGGAAGATCATTATCTGTATTCTGTTGCATTTTATCCGTTACCGCTGCATTCTTTGCAACGTTTCTTTTATCTTCATCAGAGTACAAAGTACATATATATAACATTGTTAATATAAATACGCCCATTCCCAATACACTTATCCATTTCTTTTGCTGTACCTTATTCATATCCACTCCTCTTCTATTTTTATAAATATTATATGCCTCTTTTGAATAATCCATTTTTATCATTCATCACACATAATTTTTCTTTCATTTAGAACTCAAATCACTTATCACCAAACTTGTTGGCAATAAGTGATTTTTCTTCATATAGAACAATATTTTCCTATTCTTTTTGTTCTATCGAAATCTGTTCCATTTTTTTCTGAATTTCATCCACGCTGTTTCTAATATCCTCAACAACAGCATATTTTTCTGTCATATCAGACAACAGTTTCTGGTAATTTTCTTCTCTTTTATCCTGCTTTTCCACTAATTTTTCATTATTTTTAATCGTATACAAAAATAGCGAAACAAAAAGAAGAACCCAGATTCCCTGCGTGGTTGCAGCTTCAATTAATGCCTGTTCCAAATGCATCATCTCCTTTCAAAATATTAAGAAGACGATTATTACATGAATAGAAACTACCATTAGTTATAAAGATAACCCCCGCTCACAGTTATACTAGATGAACTAATATTTTTGACATAAATTTTATATGTTCCTGCACTGCCCACTTCAAACGCATGCGAACACATCCCAGAACCATACACATAGCGCAGTTTTCCATCCGGCATAATCAGACCATACCGCACTTCGTTTTCGAATGGATTGATTGAAAGCGAAACCGTAATCATATTCTGTCCGCTAATACGGATATTCTCCCATACCGCAGCCTCAGATTTCCCTAATTTTTGCTCCGTCAAATCACCATTCCCCTGTGGCAGCTGCTCCTCATTTCCATCATACACAATTGTCACTTTGGAAGCGTCAAAATTTTCTTCGTACTCAGTCTCTTCCACAACCACATCCTCAACTTCCACTTTCGTCTGAGCAAAAAGTCTTTCATATCCTGCTTTGAAACCCTCCCCAGATGCCAGTGTCGTTGTGGTGCAGACCGCACACAAGAACACGACAAGTGTAATACCGCCAATTCTTTTGAAATCGTTTTCCTTCTTATAATTTTTCATTTGCAGAATCCGGCTTTTGAAATTGTTTTTTTTCCGAAATCCGGTGACCATCTTCGGCATCCAGAGATGCGACTGTTCCAGGCCGTCCACCGCAACGGTGTAATACTCCTGCACGGTATATGGATATGCGGTTTCACTGCACACATAGCGGTCGCACGCAATCTCGCCCCACATATCAATGCTTCGGAGCAGTCCGTTCATCATCGGATTGCACCAGAATATCAGTTTTAAGAAAATTCCCACCTTCTTCATTTCCAGAATGTGCTGTCTGATATGGACAAGTTCGTGGTACAGGATCGTTGTAAGTTCTTTTTCTTCATACTCCCGCACCGGAAAAATGATTTTTTTCTGCCGCCAACCGATGACAATCGGTGATGTCACTGCATAGTTCTGGTACAGTTCCACATTTCCTTTCATTCCCAGTTCCCGCATTATTTTGTTCTTTTCGGTTTCCGGCAAACGAAAGCTGACGCTTTTCTCCAACACTTTTTGAAATTTCAAATATTGAAATGCATATTTTGCGAGATTCCAGACTGCACCCACGATCCATATTCCTGCGATCACACACTGCACATTGTAAATAAACGGTGTGCGCAAAAATAATGTTCCATAATATGCTCCGTGACTTCCCGGAACATGGGTTGAAATTTTCAGATAACTATACATAATTGGAAAAATAAAAAAAGCTTCGACAATTCCAAGCATGGGATAGATGTATTTCAGTTTTTTCCTCCACGCCATGTTCTTTTTTAATACACTCCAAAATCCATAGGCAATTGCACCTGTGATGGAATTAAGAAAAAGAATATAGAACAATTCATTTGTCCATCTCATTGAATTTTTCTCCTCACAGCCCCTTATTTTATACCCCATCTGGCTGCCTGTGGCATTTTTTCAAAAATGCTATGGAACAGCTCATTCTGTCCTCCGAATGGAATTCCGGACTGATCCACTGCGATCAAATGATAGTCTTTTGCGAAAAAAAGCAGTAAATTTTTCTTCCTTCTCACACGAACCACCTGATTATAAGGAATCACATAACATTCCGCATTTACGTTATTCGTTATCTTTATATCATTTTCTTCAAACAAAACATGCTGTGTAAACTGCGTCACTTTATATTTTTTCAAAATACGCGACCTGCGTTTTCCACGCCAGAAATACTGTACTACCATTTCCACATTCAGCCACAAAAGCAGAATTAAGAAAAAAGCTCCAATTGAAACCGGAAACTCCGGTGAGAAAACACTGTCATATCCTATTATGATCACACTGAACACAATAAATAAATCTGCCAGAACAATAAAAAGAACTCTAAAAGCTTTTCCCTCAAATGTATTCTTTTGTTTCACCTTATACCTCACCATTTTCACAATATTGATTATTACTTCTTTTTGCGCTTAGTAACTCACATATCCACCCTCAAGGTCAACGTCACCGGTACTTACATTTTTCACAAATATTTTATAATTGCCACTGTTTGAGATCCTAAAATTGTGAGTGCCGCTGTCGATTGCGTAAACATACCAGAGCTTTTCATCCGGCGTCATAATTCCATAGCAAACCGTCTGACCCGCAGGCATGATGTTCACGCGGATTGCAATACACTGATCACGATCTGCATAAACAGTTCCCGCAAAAAACATCGTACCCGACTCTAAGGTACTGATCTGAAATTCCTCGTTACCCTCAACAGGATTTTCATCCGGCAATTCTCCGGATACAATTGTTTCCTGTTCCGGTACAAACATTTCCTCATACTCTGTGTCTTCGATCACCTCTTCTTCGATCTCCACTTTCGTACTCTCGAAAACTCTGTCATATCCAGCCCGGAATCCCTCCCCTGCTGCAAATGTCGTTGTGGTGCAGACCGCACACAAGAACACAACAAGTGTCATACCGCCAATTCTTTTGAAATCGTTTTCCTTCTTATAATTTTTCATTTGCAGAATCCGGCTTTTGAAATTGTTTTTTTTCCGAAATCCGGTGACCATCTTCGGCATCCAGAGATGCGACTGTTCCAGGCCGTCCACCGCAACGGTGTAATACTCCTGCACGGTATATGGATATGCGGTTTCACTGCACACATAGCGGTCGCACGCAATCTCGCCCCACATATCAATGCTTCGGAGCAGTCCGTTCATCATCGGATTGCACCAGAATATCAGTTTTAAGAAAATTCCCACCTTCTTCATTTCCAGAATGTGCTGTCTGATATGGACAAGTTCGTGGTACAGGATCGTTGTAAGTTCTTTTTCTTCATACTCCCGCACCGGAAAAATGATTTTTTTCTGCCGCCAACCGATGACAATCGGTGATGTCACTGCATAGTTCTGGTACAGTTCCACATTTCCTTTCATTCCCAGTTCCCGCATTATTTTGTTCTTTTCGGTTTCCGGCAAACGAAAGCTGACGCTTTTCTCCAACACTTTTTGAAATTTCAAATATTGAAATGCATATTTTGCGAGATTCCAGACTGCACCCACGATCCATATTCCTGCGATCACACACTGCACATTGTAAATAAACGGTGTGCGCAAAAATAATGTTCCATAATACATTCCATGCCTACCCGGAACGTGCGTTGAAATTTTCAGATAAATATACATAATCGGAAAAATAAAAAAAGCTTCGACAATTCCAAGCATCGGATACACATATTTCAATTTTTTCCTCTTCGCCATACCGCTTTTTGCTATCATCCAAAATCCATAAGCAATCGCACCTGCAAATGAATTAAGCAAAAGAATATAGAACATTTCATTTGACCATCTCATTCGTGTTTCTCCATAAATTACTTTTTCTGGCTATTATTTCCTTTACCTGTTCTGCTGTAGCGTCCTCTGGAAGTTCAACATTAATCGCATCGCAAAGTTCCTGATCATATACAAATTCGCTTCCTATATCTTCATAAATGCGAATTTGAGTATATGGAATCATTCCCTGCGGTCCAGCTCCTGTTTCATATATCGCTCCAATTACAATGTCGTCTTTTCCATTAACTCATTTTCATATAAATTTGTATCTTCTTTCTGATTTTGTTCTGGAATGACTGATTCTCTCTCTGTGTCTGTTCCTAAATTATTGTCTGCACAAGCCGATAACAAAGTCATTGCCAATGCTCCTATCATCATACATCTTTTTCTTCTCATGAACTATTTTCCTTTATAATTTTTATCCTGTTCAAATCAATGCAACAAAATAACAATAAAATTTATTTTCCGGTGTCTATTTCATGTATTTACTCAAAAAAATCCACCCATTCCACATCAATTCGTTTATTCAAATCAATATACTGTTCCATCATTTTCTGATAGGCAGCATCATCCACATATGTTTCTTTGCCATCAACGCTCATAATATACCCTTTTCCATTTCCATCTAGATCCTGTTCTGTTGGGAAGTAATCATCAATTCCCACGTCCTCTATCCCATTAATCCAAAACATTTTTTCAAAAGTATCTAATGCCGGATTGTATTGATATATCGTGAAAGCAGGCTGATCATAATTTGGCATTGTCCAATATTCTTCCACATATCCATTATTATAAAAATTAATTCTGGAAGAAAAACCATTCTCTACCTCAAATTTTCTTTGTTCTTCGTTATATCTGTAAATCAAAACACCATACGGCTCACTCAACTCTTTTCTCAATCCGATCAACATTTCCTTTTTTCCATCAACGTCAACATCACATACTGCAATGCCAAATCCGCCTAATTTTTCCTTTGTTTCCAAATAATTCTCCGGTTCATCATAATACCAGAAGCAATAGTTCCCATCCGGCAGAAATCCCGTTGTATCCAGTGTTTTGATTGCATTATAATATGCCTCATTGATCTTATCATCCTCCGAAAAACGAGGAACTTTACGTTTCAGTTTCTCCATATCGTAGTTTTTGTCTATCTCTTCCAATAAAGCTTCATTTTTTCTTGCAAGAACAGCCTCTTCGCTCTGGCTCTCCTTTCGCTCAATGTATTCTCTTTGTTTCCTGTTCAACATTTCTTCATCCCAGTCCAGCGGAAGAAACTCTGATGAGCAGACTGTGTCAAGCTCCGACACTTCATAATATTGCGGCAATACCACACTTTTGTCGCCGACACCCATACCACATGCATAGAATGTGCCGTCTGTTTTTTCAATGATCGTATTATCCACATAATCATTACCGAATTCTTCCATATCGGTAATATCATCCTCTTTGGCTGAATAATTCAAAAGTCCTGTCCACACGCGCTGCACGTCTTCTGCCACCTGCACCGGTGTTTCAATCATCGTGGCTTTATCCGTTCCGCAGTTTCCACTGAAGTTGTATCCCCACGTCCAGAGTGTTCCATCTTCCTTCAGTGCGGCGTGGTTAAACCATCCGCCTGTGATCATCTTCACATCTGTCAGAATCTGCTGAGGCATTGTGATACAATATCCCGTACTCTGATAATTCCAGATCATTCCCCATGTCCAGACTGTACCATCCTTTTTCAATGCAACTACATCATCACGTCCGCACCGCGCATAACTGACATCTTCCAGCAAAAGTGCCGGACTGGTGACATACCGTTTTGTCGGATATGCCAAATCTTCCACTGGCATTTCTGTATGCTGCAATAACATATAGGTAGAATCATTTCCAAGACCATAAAGTTTCCCTTCCTCCGTCAGATAAACAACAAAATCTTTCTGGGAATAGTCCACATGCACAACGTGTTCCGCGATTTTACTTTTTTCCTCATGAAATTCCTCGTCCGCATACCCAAGTCCAATCTGCGCATACTCATTATGCCCACTTCCCCAGAGCACACCATCCTCATCGATCGTGTACAGATTGAACTGGTCGCCACAGGATTTCATATAATAATCTTCGATTGTCTGTGCATCCAGCCGCATATCGTAAAGATCGCCCGCGTCGAAAGAATATCCTGTCTCTTCTTCTGTCTGCGTGTCACTTTCCGTCTGCGAAACAGTTTCGATGGAATTATTTTGAGTTTCATTTTCCTCCATAAACACCATTCCTACAAAAATAATGACCGCCAATGCAATCGTTCCGCCTGTGATGCCGCACTTGATACGATTCTCTTTATTTGCAAAGTACTGTTTAATTTTACTGCTCATATTGCTTTCCCCCTATACTAATCTTCCACTTAACCAGATATTCCTATATGCTAAAGATAATGTGTATGATGTTTAAATCTGTAAACTATATTTTCAGTTTACAGTATTTTATTTTTTTATGCAAGAAAGTATTAACTATATTTTTAGTTTTTTATTCTTTCAAAACTATATACGACCAAAGCTAAATGTGATAAGATAACATCTGTATTTTAACAACTTTATGAAAAAGAATTTCTATAAAGCACAGCAACCTATACGTTAAATTAAGGGAGAAATTAACCATGAGAAAAAAATTTTTAGTTTGCATCTTATTACCATGCTGCATATTGATTGCTGCCTGCGGTCATACGGCTGATACGAAAAACGATCTTTTATCAGAAAATATAACATCTGACACCGAGACAGATACCCAGACATCTGACTATGAAAAATACAACAACTATGGATCAACAGAAGAACAAATGGATGAAGCGATAACAGAAACCAGTGAAACTGCCTCCTCTTCAGAAGAAAACGATTTACCGGAACAATCTTTGCAGAAATACAGCGATGACTGGGACGAAAGCCAGATTTTGGAAGAACTCCAAAAACGGAACACCTATCACGACTACTGCTCCTTTTACCCGGAGTATGTCCGATATATGGAAAATGTAATGGAAGTCCGGGATATTTCCATGAATATTTACCCGATTTATGCTACAGATACAAGATATTATCAGGCTTCCGACTTTAGCAATGTCCCTCCGTTAATCATTCATCTGGCAAAAAATGAAATCTATGCCAGACACGGATACATTTTTAAAAATCAGGACTTAAATGCTTATTTTTTGAGCCAGCTCTGGTATTTACCGGAATTCGACTCGGAAACTTTTGATTCCTCTGTATTCAATGAATATGAAAACGCGAATCTTCAATTATTGGTACAGCTTGATACTTACAAATAAAAAATTCCCTTTCTGGTTTCTATTCCTCAAACTATATGCTTCTTAATAAGTGATTTGCAAATCAAATATCACACATAAAGGAGAAAAATTATGGTAGTAAAAGAGGAGAAACAGGAACCTATGTAAAATGGTTACAGCAGGGATTGCATATCACAATGATAATTGGCTGTTCTTCTTTATTTAATTTTATAGTTACAAATATTATCTATTACCGTTTCTTATCTGTGGCATCTTCTCCCGAATCAGCGCAAGAAATATTTCTCTTTCCTCATGTGTCATATGCTCTTTATCAATGAAGATAAACCCTAAATGATCCGCCTGTTCCTGCGCTTTGCTTATGGACATATATAGTTTTGTCCTTAAAAGATAAACCTCTTTCAAATCATAAAATTTTTGAAATGACTCATATGAAATCTTCTTTTCCTGCTTGAAATCTCTTTGATATAACAAATATTCATTCATAAAGATGCAGCTTCCATGGATTTCTCTGATTCCATATTGATCTTGAAACCGTTCTATCGTCATTTTGCAGACTTTCTTTTTTTCTGCATACCAGAAAATGAGCAGAAAAACTCCACCTCCAAGCATAAATATTGCCTGTCCTTTTTGACCATATCTCTCAAAAATTACGGTCAAAATCCCTACGCCAAACACTATTGCCCCATACACTGCCTTATACCATGGAAATATTTTTGAAAAACACTTATCAAATATATTGTAATTAAAAATTATTTTAAACTGATGATTGTTTTCACTCTTTTCCATATTCCTCGTTTGCATTCATTTTCTCCTAAATCTTTGTTTTATAAACCCAAAATTTAATTTTTCATTTTATATTTTATACTATACGAATTGCTTCTTTTTTTAATTCCATTTTCAACACATCCTGACCGTTATTTTGGTAACTTCACCTGTGACATTTTTTCCCGGACAACTTCAATCAGTACCTCTTCAGACTATTTCTGTAAATTCAGAATATTTTTTTATTTTCTAACGTCCATATATACTTTGCTGCAACTCCCACGGTATTTTTAACTGTGGCATTTTTGTTCTGAAAAGTTCTGCAAGTTTTTCTCTGTCTGCTGGCGAAATTTTGCTTTTTTCTACACAAAAGAGTAATCCGCCTCTGGTTTTAAAAATATAATAATGCTGGCTGGAATAATATTTTTTGATTCTTTTGTATGCAATCTTACAAACAATATTATTCAAATCTCCTGATACCGCAATTTCATCTTCGAGAAATGCCACTTTTTGGAGGTATTCACTACTGCCGTCTTTCTTTTTGGGACAGATCATATTAAGTTGTCTTTGATAATAAATGATTAAAAATATCACCGTTGCTATCAAGGAACCTGCCAACAGTAAGATCATCGCAATATCTTTTATCAGCAAAAAAAGAAACAGACATATCGCCAGAAAACAGAAAATGATTTTTATAATTGTTATACCAACGTTCTTCCCGGTCTTTTTATATATTTCCTTTGCGCTTTTTCGATTAATTGTGCATTCAAACTCCATTTTATTCCTCACTCCTTTTCCCAACCTGAAACTATGCTAATCCTCTGGCTCGCAGCCACGGCATTTTTTTGTGAATGATCCGAAGCAGTTCATCCTGCTGCGCAATTGACATTTGCAATTTGTCAAGAATAATAATATGTTGGTCCTTTGTCTGAAAAATAAGAAGATACTTTTTCTTTCGTAATTTTTTGATCTCGCCATAAGGAATTTCAAAATTTGTATCATTGATTACGTTTGTCACTCTGATCACTTCTTTTTCAAAAGATACCACCTGACGAAACTGCTTTACATCATATTGTTTCAAAATGCAGACTGCTTCTCTCCTCTGATCAACGAAATACACCACAATCTCCACGATTGCCCAAATGCTCAATCCTATGAGAAAGAATGAAGAACTCTTATTTGACTCTATAGATGCCATATCTAACATCTGTTTAACCAAAATCAATAATAAGAGCACGCATATTTTCGTCAAACGGCTGGCAGCATACAATCTGTACATTAATTTTTTATTTATCAGCGTTTCACATACCATACAAGTCTCCTTGAGAATGAAGATTATAAAAAGCAAATCTCTGTTTTATCGTTTTTGCAGTCTGATTCTTCAACTGTGGCATTTTCTGTTGCACCAGAAGTTCTAATTTCTCCATTTCTTCATTCGTTAATGATTTTTTATCGACAAAAATGGGAATCACTTCGTTTGTAATTATCAGGAAAAAATAATAGTGTTTCAATTTGTAATAGTTACTGATTGATTCATACCCCACAATCCTGCTTTCTACATCAAAATCGTTAATTTCTACACTATCAGGCAAAAAATTTACTTTACCAAATTCATTTTCCATCTTATACTTTTTGCATAAACGCATTGCCGCAATCCTGCAGTTATGAACAATCAACCATGTCGGCGCAATAAATGCTGCCACAACCACACACATATTTTGTATCATTAGTTCAGTGGATTTCACTCGAAGCATACATGTAAAAAGAAATAGTATGGCAACGACAAAAACTCTGTATAATGCCATGTAGCGAAAATCCCTTACTCTATAAAATAATTCCACAAATGCTCTGGTTCGATATATGTTTTTCAATTGTTTTTCCTTTCTTTCTCATGAACTTTTACCTGTGGCATTTTCTCCCGAATCAGCGCAAGAAATATTTCTCTTTCCTCATGTGTCATATGCTCTTTATCAAGAAGAATAAACCTCTTTCACCCCAAAACTACTCTTCCAATTCCTCAATAGCATTCCGAAGTTCCTCAATCTCGTCTTTGGAAGCCGGTTCATCCTTATAAAAAGCGGTGATAAACTGCTTCAGCGAACCATTATTCCAGAATGCGACAAACTCCCTCGCCTGCTCACTCTTGTAGTCCTCTTCCGTGATGAGTATTTCATAGGTGATCGTTCTTCCGGCTCGTTTCATCTGGATATAATTTTTCAGGCAGAGTTTTGCCAGATAAGTCGATACGGTCTGTGGCTTCCACTCTTTTCCGTATCCCTCATTTGCATTCTTTACAATCTCTGCCAGTGACATCTCATGGTCTGCGTCCCAGATACACTTCATCACAATTGTCTCTGCTGCGGTCAGTTGTTTTGCATTCATTTTCTTTTCCTCCTGAATCATTCCATAACTATATAAACTATAAATTTAATTTGCAATTACTTACTATATACTATACGATTTAATTCCATATTGCAATCTTTTTCTGCGCATCCCTGCGGCGCATTACTACTTTCCCTCAACAGGGTACTTCCATTTTTTAGGCTCAAAAAGGACTGCACAAGGCAGTCCTCTCTCTGTTCTCTCTATTTTTCTATTCTTCATCAATTGCTGCAATCGCCTTCAGATTCTCCAATGCTTCGAATGTATGATCGACAGCTGTTGAAAAATTGCTTACACTGTCATGCAGACCATCCATATCCGTTCTGCTTGCGGAAGTGCTTGCAGAAATCTCCTGCGTGATTCCTGACAAAGTAGAGATTCCGTCTACGATCACTTCATTGGCACTTAGAACGGCAGATACCTCATCGCTTACCGTCGTCATATCTCCTACTAAAGATTTCACATCTTCCTCAACGGTTATAAAGCTTTCATGTACCGTTTTTACCTTTTCACGCTGCACATCGATACTGTCTACCGCATTCTTAAGTTCGGTCTGTGTATCCTTTGTGATAGCAGTCAGTTCATTCATGATCTGTGTGATCTGCTCCGTTGATACCTTGGTCATTTCTGCCAGCTGGCGGATTTCCTCTGCAACAACGGCAAAACCTTTTCCGGCATCTCCTGCTCGGGCAGCCTCGATTGAAGCGTTCAGTGCCAACAGGTTTGTCTGGCTGGAAATATTTAAAATTGCATCTGTGATTCCGGATACTTTTCCAACATGTTCCACCAGTTTCTCAATGGTCTGGGAAATCTGCTCTGTGGACTGATCTACGATCACGGACTGTCTTGCCAGTTCATCCGACTCATTCTTGCCAGTTTCAATGACCCCCCGCAGCTTCTCCGTTGTCTCCAAAGCTCCTGCTGCCGTCTGATTGGTGTGCTCTAAACGCTCCTGGATCTCATTTGTTTTTTCTGACTGCGTCTGTGTCTGTGTTGCTGAACTGTCAGCGCCATTTGCAATGATTCCGATTGCGATCTGCGTATTGTCGATCGTGCTGGATATCTGGGATAAATCTTTTCTGACCTGCGTAAACTGCGCATCCACATCGTTTACGATAGTCTCAACTTCTTTTGCTACCTGTAACTGCTTCTCTGCTTTTACTTTTACTGCGTCCGTCTCCTCATTGGAAAACTCGATCAGACGCCTGATCGCCTTACATCCGCCAAACACACACATGATCAGGCAGATACATACGAGAAAAACCGTATTCAACTGTTCTGCCTTGTCCGCCGGATTATTTACAAGGATCTGGGCCATCTTGGTAATAATAAATACTAAGGTTGCACCCGCTCCCCACATGATCAGAAATTCGTTCAAATATACAGACAATGAAAGCAAAACCGGGAAAATCAGCATCATAACTGTTGGGTTCTGTAAATAAGAAATAATTCCAAATCCGATACAAAATCCAACTGCTATAAACAGTTCCGCTTTTCTTTCATAAATATTCTTTGCCACAAAAATGGCTGTCAGCGCATACCAGATCACATAAAATGAAACAAATATTATTTTCTCAAGCGTTGTCCGATCCGATGTGAGCATGATCAAAATATAAAAAACATATGCCATTGTAACGGTAAGACACGTCGTGATATTGGCACGTTTCATTTGATCCAGTGGTAAATCTTTTCTGGTAAATTTCATATTCCTATGCCCCTTTACATAAAAAATAGCAGCTCTGTAATCAAATATTTTCATTTTTATTACAATGCACAAATCTATCTCTATGATAATACTTCATTCGACAAACGTAAACATTTTTTTCGAAATAGGGAACAAAAAATTTTCGTTATTTTTTATCCGACAGCACAAAAAGAACTGCTGCATATTTCTATGCGCAGTCCTTTTTTATTAAGAAATGAATATTCAAAATGGCCGGTTATTATTTTACTGCATCAAACGCTTCCTGCAGATCGTAGAGAATATCATCAATGTTCTCTGTACCGATTGAGAGACGGATGGTGTTTGGCTTGATTCCCTGCTCTGCCTGTTCCGCCTCATTTAATTCCGCATGTGTGGTAGATGTCGGATGGATGACAAGGGATTTTACATCTGCTACATTGGCAAGTAAGGAGAATAACTGTAAATGATCGATAAACTCCTGCGCTTTTTTGTCATCGCCTTTGATCTCAAATGTGAAAATGGAACCGCCGCCGTTCGGGAAATATTTTTTGTATAATCTCTGCTGCTCCGGATCTTCGGAAACGGATGGATGATTTACTTTTTCAACCAGTGGCTGTTTCTCTAAAAACTCCACAACCTTTAATGCATTTTCCACATGACGCTCGACTCTTAAGGATAATGTCTCTAAGCCCTGTAAAAAGATAAATGCATGGATTGGAGAAAGTGTTGCTCCGGTATCCCTTAATAAAATAGCACGGATTCTTGTCACGAATGCTGCTGGTCCTGCTGCCGCTGCGAAGCTGACACCATGATAGCTTGGGTTTGGTTCCGTGAGCTGTGGGAATTTTCCGGATGCAGCCCAGTCAAATTTTCCACCGTCAATGATGACACCACCGATTGTGGTTCCGTGTCCACCAATGAATTTGGTTGCGGAATGAACCACGATATCTGCGCCGTACTCGATTGGACGGATCAGATATGGTGTGCCGAACGTATTGTCGATGACAAGTGGAATTTTATGCTTGTGTGCGATCTCTGCGAGTGCTTCGATATCCACTACTTCAGAGTTTGGATTGCCGAGTGTCTCAATGTAAACTGCTTTTGTGTTGTCCTTGATAGCGCCTTCTACTTCCTCTAAGTTAAAAGGATCAACAAAAGTAGTCGTAACGCCAAAATCTACTAATGTATGTGCCAGCAAATTATAAGTGCCGCCGTAAATATTTTTTGCAGATACGATATGATCACCTGCCTGTGCAAGGTTTTCAATCGTGTATGTAACGGCTGCTGCACCGGAACCGACTGCAAGTGCTGCCACACCACCTTCTAATGCTGCAATACGCTGTTCAAAAATATCCTCTGTCGGATTGGTCAGTCTTCCGTAAATATTTCCTGCGTCACGCAAACCGAAACGGTCTGCTGCATGCTTTGAATTGTGGAATACGTAGGAAGATGTCTGGTAAATCGGAACTGCTCTTGCATCGGTCACAGGATCCGGTTCTTCCTGTCCAACGTGTAACTGTAATGTCTCAAATTTTAATTTTCTCTCTTTTAATGTGCTCATGTGTTTTCCCATCCTTTTTCTATGTTTTCACTCTTTTTGCCTGCCTGTTTTTCTCAGGTTCTGCTGTTGGAATTATCATATCAAATCAATCGAAAAAGTGTTAATCCATAAAACCATGAGCCGATTATAGGGAAATCCTATAGCAGTATTATTCCCTGTCCTGTTTTTTCCTGCACTCCCTGCACAAACCATAAATAATGGAATTTTTGCATTGCAGTGTAAATCCATGATCTTTTAAAACATGCTCAGCGATCTCATCCATAAACGCACATTCCAGATGTATGATGCATCCACAGGAAACACATTTTAAATGAAGATGTTCCTCACAGTGATGTCCCATCTCCACGTACTGATACACCGCCTGGCTCCCCTTCTCTGCCACATATTTCATGACAGTTCCCTCTTTGGCAAGCTTATCCAGGTAACGGTAAATCGTTGTGATGTTCACCTCGTTATCGTGTTTTTTCAAATACTGGTCAATGTCCGTCACCGTCACTGTGCGGTCGCTGTTTGCCATGAGATATTCTAAAATTTTCTTTCTGCTGGTCGTTGCATAACCATTTCCTGCCATTTTTTCATCTCTTTTCTTTCTCTGTATATGCTTTCACTGTAGCAGATACAATTTTTAACTCTTTCCTCTTAATTTCATACTTCCGCGTATCAATTATTCATCTACATCTGTTAAAATACAATCCCAAGTAACTCAATGATCACGCCCCAGACAACACCGAATCCATAAAGTGCTGCCATAATTCCAGCGTTCTGCTTCCAATTGCGGTTCAAACGGAACAAAACCAAAAGTCCAACTCCGGCATTTACCAAAAGTCCTGACATCATCGCCCCGGCTCCGATGATCCCGCTTAAATATAACTCTGTGATCACCACCGAAGATGCGCAGTTTGGAATCAGTCCCACAAGTGCTGCGATCATCTCTCCCACCACCGGAATGTCCTGAAATACTACCGCAAGCTGGTCTTCGCCGATCAATTCGATCACGAATGTCAGCATAAACGTGATAAGCAGAATGTATACAAAAATCTTGAACGTGTGTTTTAACGCTGACTTCAAGACACCATCCTCGCAACTGCAGTGTTCTTCCTCGCATACCACATGGATGTCCATATCTTTTTCTTTCTTTTTAAAAACATTCACATAAACCAGTTCTGCAAGAAATCCTGAAATGATCGCAATGCAGACTTTTGCTGCAAGAATTTTAATGATCGTTGCCGGTGCGACTGACTCTGAAATGAAAATCGGCAGCATCTCATCCGACGTGGACAAAAATACGGCAAGCAGCGTTCCCACCGTAATGACACGTCCGGCATAAAGGCTGGCCGCTGCTGCCGAAAAACCACACTGTGGCATAATTCCAAGAAGTCCACCCCACAGCGGTCCTACTTTTCCTGCATTCTTGATCTTGTTCTGCACCTTGCCGCCTGTCGTGTGCTCTAACAATTCCATTAATAAATAAGTTAAAAACAGAAATGGAAGCAGCTTCACGCTGTCCTCGATTGTGTGTAATAATGTATGTTCTAAAATGTGTAACATAACAAACGCCTCCTGCATTTGGTTGTTTCAATCTTAATTTTTCAAATTGCAATCAATTTGTTTTTGCATTTTGTATGCATTTGCAAATTGTTTGCATTTTTAAGCTGCATTGGTTATTATACACGCTTGGAGATGGTTGTCAAGGGGGATTTTTAAAAGAAAATCAAATATAATATGCAAAAAAAGATGACAAATGTTATAAAGTTCTGCTTGCCTGCAATTATCTCTCATGTTACAATGACAGAAAGCATATTTTACAAAATCTTTATGGTGCATTTGCCATCTATATTCTGGAAACGGCTGATTATCTCTGATAATCTCCGTAATTCATTCGTATCTATGCTTTCAATTACCCATTAACTAATTTAAAAGCAGGAGACGGATATCAGAAATATAGTTTTCTCCTGCCTGGACAGTTTTCCAACTGCCCTGCCGATCTCAGGAGGAATCATTTATGGCAAAACAAAAAAGAAAACTACAAAACACAAAGAAAACTTTCACAGTTAAAGTTCCCGCAGCCAACCGGAATTATAAGGACACCGTTTTTCGGATGTTATTTTCCAACCGTAAGAACCTGCTTTCACTCTACAACGCAGTAAATCAGAGAGATTATAAAAATCCTGATGACTTGGAAATCGTCACATTAGAAAATGCAATTTACATGGGTATGAAAAATGACCTGGCATTTATCATTGATACTAATTTATATCTGTACGAGCACCAGTCAACCTACAATCCAAATATCCCTCTTCGGGATTTATTCTATATTAGTAACGAATATCAGAAACTCGTGGATAAGAAATCTCTCTATTCTTCTACTTTGCAAAAAATTCCTGCGCCGAATTTTATTGAGTTTTATAATGGTTCAACGATATTGTCTGACTGCACTGAACTTAAGCTTTCTTCAGCATTTGAAAATCTGTCAGGCGAACCAAAGCTTGAATTGACTGTCACTGTATTAAATGTAAACGAAGGACATAATGCTGAATTGATGCAACATTGCAGCACTTTGAAAGAATATGCGCAATATGTCGCCAGAGTACGGCACTATGCTGCCAACATGTCTCTGAATCAGGCTGTAGAATGTGCTGTTGACGAATGCATAAAGGAAGGGATTCTTGCAGAATTTCTTTCCAAAAATCGTGCGGAGGTTATCAGTATGAGTATTTTTGAATATGATAAAGAATTGGAAGAGAAGAAATTGCGAAAGGCTGAGTATGAAGCCGGTTTTTCTGATGGTGAAAAATCCGGACATGAAACCGGATTTTCCGAAGGACAAAACCATGCTGCAATTGAAACTGCCAGAAGGATGCTGC
>ENA-OPXB01000099-OPXB01000099.1-human-gut-metagenome-genome-assembly--contig:-NODE-99-length-72144-cov-5.364633_pt1 | contig 72144 bp, 62 predicted proteins | sample MGYA00241516_ERZ502024 | MGnify/ENA primary metagenome ERZ502024 (study PRJEB25962, sample SAMEA2041926) | human gut metagenome | biome: human gut; feature: human-associated habitat; material: faeces...
ATCCCACAAATTGTGACGCACATCTTGCAGAAAGCCTTTTTCAGACACGCTCTAGAATGCAGTAAATAAATATTTTCAGAGAGACTGGGTAAATATATGGAAAATGTGATTCGGAAATTGTATGGTATGTATATGGATAATGACAATAGAGAAAAAAATGAAATGTCAGTAATGCATGATGATTTATGTAAAGAGAAAAAAGAGAAGGCATACCAGTGCTATCAGAAATTGAGAGTTCAACTGACAGATGAGCTTGCTGAAGAACTGGATGAACTGATGAATAAACATATGGAAATATATCCACAAGAGCTGGAAGAAAGTTTTGCCATGGGATTTAAAACAGGGGCAAGGCTGATGTGCGAGATTTTCAGTGAAGAAACAGAATGATTGTAAAGCAGATATGGCAATTCTCCAGATAAAGTATGATTTTAGAGGATTGCCATAGGTTTGATAAGTGGGTCTGACATATAATTTTTGATAACATGATCAGGGTAATTTATGGTTGTTGAACGTTATCAGAAATTGTGAGGTTGTCAGACGTAATTTCATTCAGGAGATATTCTATAGTATGCATATGTTCGTTCATAACTTTTTCTGCAAGAGGTGCATCATTATTGGTTATTGCCTGAACAAGCCGAGTGTGCTGGGAATCAATCTCCGGTGCATCGTTATTTTTCTGCATAAGATAGGAACGTATTCCAACGATCATATTTTCGGTAATCTGTGCAGAGGCATTTAAGACACTCAGTATTAATGGATTGTCAGAAATCTGAGCAATTTTCAGATGCAGATCACGATCCAGATCACCGCGGATTTTTTCATCCTGAGTGCTGTCCAGTCTGGCAATGATAAGCTGGAGTTCAGCAGCATCCAGCGGTGTACAGTTTTGGGCAGCGAGAAAAGCAGCTTTGCTTTCCAGTGCGCCTCGAAGCTGCAATGCATCCTGAATTTTGCTGTTGTACATTTGAAATATGATAGACAGAGGTTCAGTAAGACAGCTGTGAAGATCAGTTGCAATATAATTGGCACCGCCATGTACGCTGACAGTAATCCCGAGCAGGGAAAGAGCCTTCAGGACTTCTCGTAATGCTGGTCTGGAGATTCCGAATTCTTCTGCCAGAATACGTTCAGCAGGAAGTGCGTCGCCGGGTTGTAATTCTCCGTTTTGGATATTTTCGATAATTTGTTTCAGAACATCGTTGAATGTACTGGTTTTATCTATTTTTCTAAACATTTATTTTCCTCTTTCCAGGTACATCGTTTCGTAAATAACTATACCAATCGGATTCGCAGACAAGTGAGTGGTATAGTTATTTCGAAAACGGTGTACTAACCTTTGTTGTGTTATGCAGCTCTATATCAGATAACTGTTCCGCAGAGATTTCTTTGATTATTAAATAGTTACATACATCTAATATTATAACGGATTGAAAGGGAGATGCAACTGATTCCTACAAAATTTCTAAAAGTGTAAAATTTTTGTGTTGCTGAGAACGGAGTGAACAGTAACAAATTTTTGCAGTTTTTTTATAAATTTTATAATTATATTAGAAATTAGACAAATTTCTCTCACATTTATAGGTTATGATATTTACATCTTAAGGAAATGACGTACCTTAAGAGAAAATCTTTCCTTTCCCTAAAAAGTGTAAAATGAACGTGAATCACCGCTTAGCCGACAAGATCGACGGAGAAGCGGTGATTTTATTATGTCACTGAAGCAGGATTCTTTCTTATAAACCTCTGTAACGATTAAGACAGGCATAAATTTCCTGAATACGGGGAGTAGCGTAACCACAGGAAATTTTTTGATTCTCCGTAAAGAAGGACAGACCATGTAAAGAGAGATTTTTCCAAAGAAACTGCACAATCTCAGGCAGGGTACGTCTGCCGTCTGCCAGATGTTCAACTGCATATTTCAGCAGGAGACCTAAGGCAGCGGTCTGTTCTGCGTCAATAAGCTGTTCTGTATAGCGGAGATCAATCTCCTGTCTGCCGAGAGAGAAGCCATCTGTTCCGGAGATTCTGGTTTTCAGGCGCTCAGGTTTTGCGGCACCGGAATCGGAATGATTTCCACGACTGTTATGTATGAGGCGCTTAGAAGATTCGGCAGGTCTGCTCATAATGCGATGGCTGTGCGGAAGCTGAAAATCAGTAACTGAAACAGCAGGCAGAGGATATTGGCTGCATAATTTTTTGACAGAAGCTGTAATATCTTTTGGAACGTAATTGTCCATCTGGATAATTGTATCTGCAATATGAAAGAATGCCCCGGAACTACCGGCAACAAGAATTGTAGAAATCCCTGCTTTTTTATAAAGATCTTCTGCACGTTCCAGAAACGGAGTGATCGGCTCTTTCTCACGCTGGATAACCTGTTGCATGAAAGCATCACGAACCATGAAGTTAGTTGCGGAGGTGTCTTCGTCAAGAAGAAAAAGGTGGCTTCCGGCTTCCATGCTTTCTACGATACCGGCTGCCTGGGAAGTGCTTCCACTGGCATCCAGTGTAGAGAAACAGCGGGTATCTTTCTTGTTTGGAAGATCATTTATAAACATGGAAATATCCACATCCTTGATAAAACGGCCATCTTCTGAACGCAGTTTGACAGCAGTTGCATCTGTGATCACGTATTCACGTCCATCTCCGGGGATATGATTGTATACACCAAGTTCAAGTGCATTCAGAAGCGTGGATTTGCCATGATATCCACCGCCTACGATCAGAGTGATTCCCTTTGGAATCCCCATGCCTGTGATTTTTCCTTTATGGGGAAGATTTATGGAAATGCGCAGACTGTCCGGAGAAGTAAAGGGAATGGAAGCTTTCATAGGGCGGGAGGAAATACCGCTTTCTCTTGGGAGGATGGAGCCATCGGCTATGAATGCGCAGAGATTTTTTGCGGGCAGCGTCTGACGGATAAATTCCTGATCCTCTGCAAGCTCTATATAATTCTGTAATTCCTTTGCATTAAGGCTGGAGTAGAAAAAGGATTTTTGAATGCATACAGGCAGAAAATCAAAAAGGATTTTCTCCAGTTCAGTGGCATTGATCGTGCGGCCATTAGCAGGGAAGCCCACAAAAAAGCGGGCGGTTATGCCTTTTTCTGTTATTTCACAGGCTGTCCGGGAAAGAATCTCCTGACCACAATGACTGGCAGTGAGCAGGCCGCTTTTGCCGGAGCCTTTTGCACGAAAGCTGTACTGACTGACCTGTTTTTCAAACTGACGTGTAAGATAGTCGCAAAGAGTAGTCCCGGTAAGTGTATCTTTATAATATTCGACGGGAAATCCGGTATCTCTGTGTGAAATCTGAATGCTGACATGAGAGGGAGAAGCAAAAGGATCTCCCTGCACATGGTCGATGGACAGAATATAATTTCCAAAATGATACAGACCTTTCAGCCCTTTATATGCCGGATAACTTTTGCGGTTTATGGAACGAAGCTGCTGACGCAGTTCCTCTGAATTTTTCATGACAGAACCTCCTGGTATTGCAGATATTTTTATAATAATCCTCGCAAATAATGAATTTGAGAGGAGAAACATTAACCTGCCATCAACTATAGCGGAAATGAATCATAATGTCCACTGACAAATAAATATTAATCATATGGAAAATTTTCAGAGGATGTTTTATAATGAAAAACAGGTAATTGTTCAATATCATTACATAATAGCGAACTGATGAATAGTTACCGTTATCAAAGCAATACTATGAATGACAGTCATAAAGAAAGGCGGAACAGTAAATGGAACGTAGAAATGCATGGCTTTCTTATACAGAAGCAGAAGAAAAAGAACTGGAGCAGGTTGCAAAAGCGTATCGCAATTTTCTTAATGTGGGAAAAACAGAGCGTGAATGTGTGACGCAGATCATCAGAGAAGCACGGGCAGCAGGTTATGAATCTCTGGAAGAGAAGACTGCGAAGGGTGAGAAACTGAAAGCAGGAGATAAAGTTTATACAGTCGGAATGAAGAAGATCATTGCACTGTTTCATATCGGACAGGATGATATTTCTGAGGGAATGAATATTCTGGGAGCACACATTGATTCTCCACGTCTTGATGTCAAACAGAATCCATTATATGAGGATACGGATCTTGCATATCTGGATACCCATTATTATGGCGGTGTTAAGAAATACCAGTGGGTGACTCTTCCCCTGGCAATTCATGGCGTAGTGGTAAAGAAAGACGGAAGTACAGCAGAAGTAAATATCGGTGAGGATGAGGATGATCCGATCGTATATATCACAGACCTTCTGATCCATCTTGCAGGAAAGCAGATGCAGAAAAAAGCGGCAGAAGTGATCGAGGGAGAGAATCTGGACATCCTGATCGGCAGCAGACCACTGAAAGACCTGGAAGATGATAAGAAGAAAGAGGCAGTAAAACAGAATGTACTGAATATCCTTAAAGAGAAGTATGATATGGAAGAGGAAGATTTTCTTTCTGCAGAGCTGGAGATCGTACCGGCAGGAAAGGCAAGAGAGTGTGGTCTGGACAGAAGTATGATCGCTGCTTATGGACAGGATGACAGAGTGTGCGCATATACTTCTCTGCTTGCAATGCTTGGGATGGACACCCCGAAACACACTTCCTGCTGTCTGTTTACTGATAAAGAAGAGATTGGAAGCGTAGGTGCAACCGGTATGCAGTCACGTTTCTTTGAGAACGCAGTGGCTGAACTTCTGGATGCAATGGGATGCTACAGTGATCTGAGATTGAGAAGAACTCTGAAGAATTCCAGTATGCTTTCCTCTGATGTAAGTGCAGGCTATGATCCGGCTTATGGGGAGGCATTTGAGAAAAAGAATGCAGCTTATCTTGGAAGAGGTATCGTATTAAATAAATTTACCGGAGCAAGAGGTAAATCCGGCTCGAATGATGCAAATGCAGAATATGTGGCAAGAGTCAGAAATATTTTTGACAGCCATGAAGTTGCGTTCCAGACAGCTGAGCTTGGTAAAGTTGATGTAGGCGGAGGCGGAACAATCGCTTATATCGCAGCACTTTATGGAATGGAAGTCATTGACAGCGGTGTGGCAGTGCTCAGTATGCATGCACCATGGGAAGTGACAAGTAAGGCAGATATTTACGAAGCTAAGAAAGCATATAAGGCATTTCTGCTGGAAGCATAAAAAGTCAGGCAGATGCGGAATAAAAATATGAAGAAATCGTGGAAGCTGTATCGTTTCTGATAACAGAGACTTGCAGATTCCGCAGATAAGGGCAGAGCTTTTGGAAAACTGAAGCGCTGCCCTTTTAACATATAAGTGAGGTTATGATTGTAAAAGGTATTTCTGATATCTTACGAAAGACAGGTTGCGATTCTGTAAGATCTGGATTGGAGCAGGATATTTAATAGACGGGAGGGAAAGATGGAGGAAGCGCTGATCAGAGTAAAAGATTTGTGTAAAATATATAATCCCGGCGAGAATGAAGTACGGGCGCTGGATCATATTAATCTGGAAATTAATAAGGGTGAGTTTGTTGCTATTATCGGACAGTCAGGTTCAGGAAAGTCTACATTTATGAATATGCTGGGTTGTCTGGATGTGCCTACATCCGGCGAATATTTTCTGAATGGAACTGATGTGTCCACAATGGAAGACAATGAACTCTCAGAAGTCAGAAACCGGGAGATCGGATTTATTTTTCAGGGATTTAATCTGATCTCAAATCTGACTGCAATTGAAAATGTGGAACTACCGCTGGTTTACAGAGGGGTAGACAGAAAAACGAGACATAAGCTGGCAGTAGAGTCACTGACCATGGTAGGGCTTGAGAAACGTATGGATCACAGACCAAATGAAATGTCAGGAGGACAGCAGCAGAGGGTGGCTATTGCAAGAGCAATCGCGGCCCAGCCACCGGTGATCCTGGCAGATGAACCTACAGGAAATCTGGATTCTGCATCCAGTAAGGAGATTCTTCAGATTCTTAAAAGTATGCACGAGCAGGGAAAAACGGTCATATTGATCACACATGATAATGGGATTGCTGCTCAGGCAAGGCGTGTAGTCAGAATTATGGATGGAAAGATAGAGTCAGATTTTATCAATAAAAACTATGGGAAAGAAGAATATATAAAAAATCAGCTGGATGCATAAACCCGGTTACAAGGAGACAAATATTATGAAAAAAAAGAAAAGTAAAAAGAAAATTATTATTGGAGCAGCTGCTGTTCTCGTTGTTGCCGGCGGAGTTACAGTAGCAGGTCAGAGGAATTCCACAGAAAATCAGATCCCGCAGGTTCAGGTGGTAATTGCAGAGAAGGGTGATGTTGAGGAAATTGTAGATGCTACAGGAACAGTGGGAAGTGAAGAGGAGAAGACCTATTATTCTCCTGTAAATGCAGAGCTGAAAACGGTTTCTTTTGCCCAGGGAGATGTGGTGAAAAAGGGAACAAAACTGATCGAGTTTAATACAGAGGATCTGGAGAAAGATAATCGGAAAGCAGAACTGAATCTGAAATCAACAAAGTATGATACAAAGGATACAAGAAATAAATCTTACAAAGCAGAGAAGAAGCAGAAGGATGCCAAAAAGAATGTTCAGGAGCTTGAGAAGAAAATAAAGGATAAAAAAGCTTATGTCTCGTCTCTGAAATCACAGATTTCAGCGGCAGCAGCAGCGGCACAGCGTGAAGCGGCAGCTCAGGCATCCGCACAGGCAGCAGCTCAGGCTCAGGCACAGCAGCAGGAAGCTCAGGCAAAAGCCCAGGCAGAGGCAAAGAAACAGGAGGAAATCCAGAGTAAATATCAGGCCGCACTTTATACATACAAGACGGAGACTCTTCCGCAGTACCAGCAGCAGCTCTCAGATCTGAATGCACAGTATAATCAGGCACAAAGCGATTATAATCAGGCAGACACCACATATCAGATGGCATTTGCAACATGGCAGGCAGACCCTTCAGATGAGAATACACAGGCTCTGGATAATGCGGAGGCTGCAAGAACACAGGCACAGCTCGCAATGCAGCAGGCACAGCAGACTTATAATGATCTTAAGCAGCAGACACCGAAAATGCCGGTACTTTCTGATTTCACAGAAAGCAGTGCAGATTACTCATGGGGAATTTCAGACGGTTCAGATGCAGATGACAGCGATGGGGAAGATTCTTCCTCCTACGGATATGATTACAGTGGAAGTGATGGCGGGACAGTAACTGCGGATACTTCTGCTCTGGAAAGTGCACTTGAGACAGCAAGCGATGAACTTGCAGAGCTTCAGTCAGATCTGGCTTCTGAGAAAGCTATCGCAGAGGCAGATTCCACAAGCCTGACAAAAGAAGAAAAAGAGAAACTGAAAGTAACAGATAATCTTTCCGAACTGGACGCAAAATCAGCCGAGGAGCTGGTGAAGGAAGGAAAGAAAGGAATCACCGCGGAATTTAACGGAATCATATCCAAGGCAGATATTAAGCAGGGAGCAGCAGTTACTCAGGGTATGGAACTGTTTACTATTGAGAATGCAGACAAGGCAAGTGTGGATGTGACTCTCTCTAAATATGATTATAATACAGTGAAAGAGGGGCAGTCTGTTGAGATTACCTTGGGGGATAATACTTATCAGGGTACTGTAACAAAAATGAGTCATATTGCGGTGCAGAATGAAAAAGGAACGCCGGTCATTTCAGCAACAGTAAGCATTGATAATCCGGATGAAGATATTTTCCTGGGAGTAGATGCAAAGGTTAAGATTTATGCGGCTTCTGCGAAAAATGTGGTGACTCTTCCTGTGGAAGTGGTCAATATCGGAAAAGAAGGCTCCTTCTGCTATGTGATAGAAGATGGACTGGTGACAAAGAGAAATATTACCACAGGAATCAGCTCAGAGGATTATGTGGAAATTACGGACGGAATCAAAGAAGGAGAAGAAGTAATCGCAGATCTGGGTGATTACACAGAGGGAATGGAAGTACAGGCAGTTCCTGAACAGACAGGAGAGGATGCCGATGAGTAATCTGTATGAATATATCAAGATGGCAGTCCATAACATTATGGCAAATAAGGGACGTTCTTTTCTGACTATGCTTGGCATTATCATTGGCATTGCTTCTGTAATTGCCATTGTATCTGTGGGTGAAGGAACCAAGAACCAGATGAACAGTGAAATTGATGATATCGGCGGCGGGCAGATTGCCATCAGTGTCAGCGATGAGGCACAGACAGATGAGGAGTGGATCACTGCGGATGATGTGGAAGCAATCCGGGCGGTAGACGGTATAGAAGGAGTAAATGTTTCGGATTCATTCAGTGGAGAAACTACCACAGGTAAGGGAAATTTTTCTCTTATGCTGACGGGTGAGGGACCGGATGCAAAGCTGTTAAATAATGCCACCATGAAGCATGGAGTATATTTCGGAGAAAATGAAGTTCAGGAAGCAAAAAATGTCTGTGTGCTTTCCGATGCAGATGCAAAAAGACTCTTTGGCACAGATGATGTGGTTGGAATGACTGTAGATGTCAATTGTTATGGACTGACCAAAAGTCTTCGTATCTGCGGGGTGACAACCCAGAAAGAAAATGGAACCTTTGTCAGTTATACTTATGAGGGAATGCCGGTGACTATTAATGTTCCCTATACTACAATGAATGAATTCACCGGTGTATCCGATTACTTTTTCTCAGTAACAATGCAGGCAGATAAGAGCTTAAACAGTCAGGATGTTGCTGACAAAGTGGTAAAACTGATGGAAAAAAGACATCAGTGTGCAGGAAAAGATTACTTTCAGGTACAGAGCTTTCAGGATATTATGAGCTCTATGAATCAGATGCTGGATATGGTGACTGCTTTTATCTCCTTTGTGGCGGGAATTTCCCTTCTGGTTGGCGGTATCGGCGTTATGAATATTATGCTGGTTTCCGTAACAGAACGTACCAGAGAGATTGGTATCCGTAAGTCACTGGGAGCGAAAACCTCTTCTATTATGATGCAGTTTCTGGCAGAGGCGGCAATTCTGACGGTGATTGGAGGGGTGATAGGAATTGTTCTGGGTGTGATTGGCGGATATGTGATCTGTTCAATCATAAGCAGCAGTATGGGAATGTCCATCACTCCGGGAATCAGCCTGAGTACAATTATGGCGGCGACTTTGTTTTCCTGTGCAGTAGGAGTATTCTTTGGAATTTATCCTGCGAAGAAAGCAGCAAAACTGAGCCCGATCGAGGCTTTGCGGCGGAATTAATGAAAACAGGACTGCGATGGTATTTTGGTGTACCTGTGTACTGATATCATTACAGAATAGTTGTAAATTGTTATAATTTTGCGAATCAAAAGAAAAAAATAAAAAATTCAAAAAAAGTGTTGACAAATGCTCCAGTATAGAGTAGAATACTCATTGTTGTGAGGGACACGAGATAAGAACTTCACAAGGATGTGCGTTTAGCTCAGCTGGATAGAGCGTTTGGCTACGGACCAAAAGGTCGGGGGTTCGAATCCTCTAACGCACGCTATAGAAACCCAGTAAAATCAAGGGTTTGAGAGAGAACATTCCTAGAAAGGGATGTTCTTTTTTTTGATTTGACTAACATTTGACTAACATTTTTTTAAATGTTAACTAGATATTTTGTGATTGAGCAGAGTATCAAGTGCGGATGATGCCTGCTCGTCCATTTTTTGCAGGGCATGACTATAGATGTCTAAAGTTGTACTCGTCTGAGCATGCCCGAGTCGATTTGATACAGTACGGATGTCCACATTCTGACTAATCATAAGTGTAGCAGATGTATGTCGTAATCCATGTAATGAGATTTCTGGCAATTTCTCTTCTTCTTTGATAATATGAGCATTATAACAACGAATGATACTTTTAAATTTATTATAAGGTGTATCGGGATGCATTTGCTTTCCATTTGCTTGGATAAAGACATAATTTTCTCCAACCCATTCAGAACCGAGACTTAATCTATATTGCAACTGTTCTCTACGATAATTTCTGGCTAATTCCATTAGAAAAGCAGGAACAGATATTTTTCTGATAGATGCTTTGGTTTTGGGGGTCTTTGTTATGGGCTTTCCGTTGGCAATAGTAGTACTTTTGGTAATGCTGATGGAATTATTGGAAAAATCTAAGTCAGACCATTCTAAGGCTAATATTTCACCTCTTCTCATACCACAATATATTGCAAGAAGATAGAATAGTTTAAATTGTGTTGGGACTGTTCGTGTTTCCGTATATTCATCAACATGATAGGCTATTCCGGTATCGTCTATTCTGTCATGTGAGCGATATGTAGAAGTATAACGCTGATCGAGTAAGCCTATAAAAATTTCGGTCTGTTCTACGGTGAAATATTTTACCTTATCGCAAGCGGGAATCTGTTTAGGTGGGACAACTCGGTCACAAGGATTATCTGTAACAATATTCCATTTTATTGCCATGGAAAAAATACTACTAATTAAGTTATGAACATGCTTAATTGTTTTCGGGGCATATCCACCGTCTTTTCCGTCTTTTCGTTCTACTGCTAGCTGATTATATAGCTTGTTAAGATGAGCAGGAAGTATCTTTGCAAGTTTGATGTTACCTATAGCAGGTAATATATGCAGTCTGAGAAGATGGTCATATAACTGTAGGGTGGTTTCTTCTAATTGCATTTCTGCATAATCTCTATGCCATATTGGAACAAATGACTGGAATGTTAATTTTTCACCGTCAAGATATTTCCCTGCTTTCACTTTTGCTTCAAACTCTACTGCAAAACGTTCTAATGCTTTCTGATTTTGCTTTTCGGTTTTTGATGGGTCGGGAACAAAGGTAGCAGATTCGATGATCTGCTTACCTCTGGAATCGCGTCCATTGGATACGGACACTTGATATGTCTTACTCCTTTTTCGTATACTTGCCATTTTTGTTGTACTCCTTTTTTATTTGTTCTATTATTTGCTTTACTTTAATTGGACTTAAATGTAAGTAATAATCTCTATATTCTTCACTTATAGTGAATAATTCATCTAAAATTGCTAGGAGAAAATACTCTCGTAGATCACTTTTTTTAAAGAATGATGTTTCTCCCATTATATCTAAGCGATTCTTGGATTGGTTATATTCTATAAGTATAGGGTTGTCACTTGGAAGCTCATCCGAAAATGCATTGAGATCAATATCCGTAAGATAAGCTGTAAGGTACAATAAAAGGTTATCTGATGTAATAAGAGAATCAAATATAGATAACCTATAAGAAACGCAAGATTTAGGCAATCCAGAAAAGGCTATGTCATCTACTTCTTTGTATGTCTTTAATGCATTAAGAGCTTCTTCTGATAATCCAATAATCTGAGTAGTTTTTTGCGGAGGAATAGTAAATGATTCACAATTACCTAATAAATATTCGTAATCGCAATGTAATACATTGCATAAGGCTTTTAAATCTCGGAGATTTACTCTGTAATCCTCATTTATACTTGTTTTCTGTAACCAATTGTTAATAGTACGTAGAATACTTGGTACTTGAGGGGGATTATATCCATGACTTAGTTCATAGTCATACATTTCATTAGCTATTTGAGTGTATGTATAATGACTAGAAGCTATCAATTGACGTAGTTTTTCCCCAAAAGAATTTGAATGTGTATTAGTAGTGAATGTTGGATATTTAGTGTTGCTTTTTTGTGGCTCCTCAGAGAGGGAGCATAACTCGTGCTGTATTTTTGAAAAATAAATACCAAAAGTAAATACTGGTTCAGCACAATAAATCCATTTAAAATTCTTGTCTTGAAAATCAATATTAAAAAAACGGTACAATATATTAAGTAAATTTTCGCATGAAATAATTTTGTTAATAGCTGACAGCATATACGAATATATATTTTTTTCGCTTTGTGTAGCTTTTTGTGTCAATTCTATTAATTTTTCTACAGAGTAGGGTGCTAATCCTGTTTCTTCAACAAGCTGATTGGTTGTTCTATGAGGATAAATTTCGTCGGCTAGTAAAAAAGAATAATCACAATTATATATAGATGTTAGAATATTTAAATTTCGAACAGAAAAATCTATATTTATAGAAGTTTTTTGCTCCCAAGATTTATACTTACATCGTGTTGATTCTATTTTTCGCATAGCTTCATAATAACTTTTTTCAAAATCACTTGTATTATCAGTAAAAACCAATGATTTTTTTGATTTTAATACGTTGTTAAAAAGTATATTTTTTTTTCGAATTCCAGTACATATAGATAATACGGTTTCGTCAAGAGGTTCAAATCCCCTGTAGTGTTGTTGCAGAATTATTTCAATAGCAATATCTTCTTGAGATTTCCCTTGAATGGCACGACATCTTGCAAGACGATCGCCAAAGCGTGCATTTTTAAATGTGTCATACATATCGTCTGCTTTTTTTATTCTATTTTCTAGCACTTTTAAGTCCTCCTTATATGTTTTTGATTATGAAAATATTATACCATTTAATTGCGGTAAAGTCAAATTATTGGAAATGAAAAGGTATGTACTTTTCTTGAACTGAATGATATGATATGTAAAACGAAAGGAGATAACAAGAGATAACAGTAGAAAGGAGGGAAAAATGTGAAGAAAGTATTGTCTCCAAATGTAGTTTTTATTGTGAAAATATTATACTATTTAATTTGAATAAAGTCAAATTTATGAATATAAAAAGGTATATATTTTTCTTGCATAAAATGTAGAACAAAAGGAGACAACAAAAGACAATAGTAGAAAGGAGGTAAAAATGTGAACGAAGCATTGCCTAGAATGGTGACGTTGCGCGAAGCCGCAAAAATGACAGGATTGTCTTATGACTGTTTGCGTAAATTGTGCTTGCGCAATGAAATCGCACATATTAGAACCGGAACAAAATATATGATTAATTTAGACAAACTGAGTGACTATCTTAATAATGTTGGAGAAAATCTATGACTGACGAAGAATTTATTCAGATGGTACATGAACTCGTGAGAAAAGAGGAACAGCGTTTATGTTTAAATAGTGAGTTGTTTTTTCGTAGGCACAACGAGATTATGGAATTAATTAGAAAAGTAGAAAGAAAGGAGTAATTAATAAATAATGGTTAAGAAAGATGTTGAAGAGCTTTATAATGCCTTAAAAGAAGTAAAAAATGCGTCTATTAAGAGAAAAATTGCACAGGTGATTAATTTTTGTAGCCGGCATGAGACATTAGTCGGAATTGTAGTTGGCGTTATTGTCATCACGATAAATTTCAGTAGAGTTATCAAAAAAATGTGCTGTAGATGTTGTCATAATGTTCGCAAGAAAGAAGAGGAAAAATGACATGAAGCATAAAATTGTGATAGCACTGAAAATGTTGCGTTATAGAGCGGATGCCGAGGACAGATCTTTTTTGTGCGTAGTAATGCGTCAATTAACAAGTTCTGTTTTAAGTCATCACAAAGATACAGAGGAATTAATTGTAGCCCTGTTGGACAATCAGGTTACGATGCAGGAGATGATTGTTGAGGCATGTAACATGATGTCTATTTACGCAGAAAAATTAGACATGGATAGCACAGAGAATTTTGCGAGATTTTTGGAGTTTAGAGGTGATTATACTGATTCCTGTTTTACGGATGATTTAATGGGTGTCGATGTGCAGGGCTGTGTACAGACACGATGGGATGTGCTGGCAAAAGATGTAGCCCAGACGACAGGTGAAATGGTAGCAAGGGACTTTTTGGGCGAGTATTATATGCTCAATTCAGTGTCTGTATGTAAAACAAATTGGAAATATCTTTACAATCATCCTACAACATATAATTTTCTGGCGCAGCTTGTAGCTGTGCATGGGCTATACGATAGATGCGACAATTGGGATGCACGATATGAATTGGCATGGATTTTAGCGGATATTATGCGACAACTGGAATATTGATACAGGTAGCTAATCACTGCGTAGAGCAGTGATTGCGTAGGGCGGTAGCCCTGTCCCTCCCGAAAGGGAGGGAGGCTCCCTGCAAGGGCAAGATAAGTGGCGTGGAGCCGCGGTGGGAGAATCGAAGATTCTGCCATATCTTGTATGGCAGAACAGAAAAAATTGTAACAAGTAGGTGACAGATATATATGGCGAGTGTAAAAAAATTTACGGAATCAGCAGTAGTCAATCAACTCAGACACATAGAGCGTACCATTGCACATCCAGAAAATATGGATATTGATAAAGATAGAACTGTGCAAAATTATTCATTGTTACCTCAACGAGGAATCAGTTCATACGAGTATTATAGACAGCGAAAAAGTGAATTATATTGTTATAATCGAACAGATGTTAAAGTTATGGCAGGTTGGATAGTAACAGCACCTAAAGATTTGCCCATGTCAGAAATGGAAAATTTTTTTCGTGTAACATATGAATTTTTAGCAGAACGTTATGGGGAGAAAAATTGTGTACAGGCAGTTGTACATAATGACGAGGGTGGACAACCACATATTCATTTTTTATTTATTCCGGCAACGGCTGACAAAAAGCATGGTGGAGAAAAAATATGTGCTAATGATGTGCTGAATAAGGCGGAACTTCGAAACTTCCACTCGGCGTTGCAGAAGTGTCTCTTAGATCATGGTGTGCAGGCTAATATCTTAACGGGGATAACTAAGGTACAAGGGGGAAATCGTACTGTGCGAGAACTGAAGCAGGAAAACACAAAGAATCGTTGGCATAGCAGAGAGTATGATAAAACCGAAGAAAGGGGCAGAAGATGGGGGTAAATTTTTTTAAAATTATCCAGAAAATAGAGTCAGCTTTCATGTTTATCCTTTTGCATGGAGGACTAGAGGCAATAATATTATTTATTCTGGGAGAGGAAATATACAATAAATATAAAATAAATAATAATAAAAATAGTATTGGCATGTCCAGAAAGAAAGACAAAGTAAAAGGGATTGTGTTTGGGAAAAAAGCGGGAAAACTGTATTATTCGCCAACAGATTCAGAGGGGCACGTTGTGTGTTTTGCAGGATCTGGATTAGGTAAAACGAGTAGTATACTTATACCCACACTACAACACTGGGACGGGACATGTTATGTCGTTGATATTTCAGGAGATATATGCCAGAATGTAGAAATTCCGCATAAAATTATTTATAATCCTGATGATACGGATGGGGTTTTATATAATATATTTTCTCCAGTCGATATGTTTGAAAGTGATGCAGATAAAAACGAAGCATTGGAACAATTAGCTTTTCAGTTAATGCCATTGGAAACTAATATGACTGACACAAGTGTGTTTTTTCTGACTGAGGGGAGAAAAATATTAACAGCGGCAATGATTACATATTATCATCAAGGAATGGATTTTCCCCAGATATGTAAAAGAATTATATCAAGCAGTTGGTCAACGTTATTTAGTGAAATTGATCAAAATGGAAATTATGAAGCAAAGCAATATATTAATTCTTTTGAGGGAACAAACGAGAAAAATATAGCCGGATGTAAACAGGCTTGTGATTCAGCATTAAAATTGTTTGCTACAAATTCACACGTTTACAATGCTATTGGACGAGAGAGAGAGGGGAAAAAAGCATTTACACCCGAGCAATTGGAAAATAAAAATATTTTTGTCGTAATTCAAGACTCAAAGTTAGAGTTGTATGAACCTTTAGTGCATATAATTACTGCTCAGTGTATGGAATACTTTTCAAATCGTGATAATAATAATCAACATACGATTTTGATGTGTTTGGATGAGTTTGCGTCTTTCGGACACTTAGAAATAACTCCTGCATTACGCAAACTGCGTAAGAAACATGTTCGTATTATGGTATTAACACAAAGTCTGGCTGACATAGACTTGATTTATGGGCGAGATGAAAGAATGGCTATGCTTAACAACTTTGCCTATAAGATTGTATTAGGCTGTTCAGATTCTGATACACAGGAATACTTTTCAAGACTTATAGGAGAGAAAGAAGTTTATAGAAAGGCAGTTTCAAAAAATGGAAAGCAAGTGACTAACACCAAAACCGAAGCTAAAGAGAGAATAGTGCCACCAGCGGAATTGGCACGACTTGGGCGGCATATGATACTATTGGCAGAGGGTAGATATTACAAACTTACGAAGAACTACTACTTTGAACTTGATCTTTGGGATAGAGTTAAGAAATGTATTAATAATCTGTCAAGGATACAAGAGGAAGATTTTTCGGAGAAAAATACTCTCTCCTTGACAGATGAAAATAAGTAAAATTTTGTAAGGGGAAATTTCCAGAATAGGGGATTTCCCCTTGATTAATATTTATATTTATAAATTTTTTATATATTCGAGTAATTCTTCTTTTTGCCGTTCGACATCCTGTTGGAATATTTTTTTTTCTTCCTCAGAAAGAATGTAATAAGAGGGAGGATACGCGCTGATTGGAAAAGAACCAATTATTGATCCGGTATGATAATAGTTGAAATCTTTTACTGCATAGATAATTTTGATAATGTATTTTTTTATTTGGTAGAACTTTTTCATATAAGACCTTTCTCTTATCATTGGATAAGAAGTTACAGTAGATATCTTACAGCTTCTTTTCTCATTCTAATTTCTATATCCTATAGTTGTCAACTATATTTAGCATAATCGTTTAGAAAAGGGAATACATTATACTATTATGAAAGTCGAAGAAGATTATGGGTATATAAAAATCAAATTGGAAGATTTGATTAAAGAAAATGAAATAAGTAAAAACAAATTAGCACATAGAGCGGAGTTACAAAGAACTCAGCTTAATCAATATTGCAATGGAACGGTTACGAGGTTAGATACAGCAGTATTGGCACGAATTTGTAATGCGTTAGACTGCAAAGTAGAAGATTTATTAGAGTATGTTCCACCAAAAAATAAGGTATCAGGTGAATGTTTTGACTAATATTTGACTAACATTTGACTAACAAAATTATAAAAAGAGGGAATCAGATAGAGAAAGATAGAAAAAGTAAAACTTGAAAAATGCCGGAAAATCAAGACTTACAGTGCGTTAGAGGAAGATAGAAAGAACAGATAATAAGACTACGGACCAAAAGGCCGGGGGTTCGAATCCTCTAACGCACGCTAATAAAAAATAAGACAGTGTATATGCACTGTCTTATTTTTGGTTCAAGTCCGGGTCGGACTCGAACGGGTTCGATCTACGCTTCGCTCCGGTCGTTGCTAAACGCGTGTCACTGGCACGCAGCAACCTCTAACGCACGTAGAACCGCTAGAAATCAAGGCTTCTAGCGGTTATTTTTTTGATTGGCCAGTCCTGAAATTACTTCCATGAGAAGCGTTGGAAAATGTTCTGAAAGGAACTTTATAAAGGTTAGGCATGGACGTGGAAAAGGGCTATACAATAAATAAATGAAAAAGAAACGCTGGTTCCGGTAAATACCGGTTCCGGCGTTTCTTTTTATAATTTTCGGATCATTGCGCTTCCATGCAGATCGCATACAGGATCTGCAAACAGATGGTTTTTCAGACAGAATTCCCCGACCGCTTTTCGACATCCGGAAAACTGTGTACTGTACACATCGTGGATCAGGAGAACTCCTCCGGTGGCCAGGCGTTCATAGAACAGAGGAAGTGCGGCTGCAGTTGGAGCATAGAGATCTGCGTCCAGAGATACAAAACAAAAAGTTTCATCTGTGACATCGGAAAAGGTATCCGGAAACCATCCTTTGTGGATCACAGTACGTGTAGGATCAGGCATAACATGAAGAACAGAGTCAATATCAGTAGAAGAAAAATCACCTGTTTTGGCACGGGACAGATTACCGGAGGCTTCTATTGTGATATCCTTTTCTGAAAAGCCCTCAAAAGTATCAAAAAGATGGATTTTTCGGTCTGGAAAGGCTGCACTGATCAGGGAAGAAAATTCACCTCGAAAAACACCTAGTTCTGCAACATTTCCCGGAATATCCAATTGATAGATCTGCTCAGATAAAAGACGCATAACAGCAACCCGTGCGTCAAACATGCGAAGGACGGAGGGATCACGAAAAGGTCCGTGATAACCTAAGTTTTCCATCTGCTTTATCATAGAATTGCGCCGTTCTTCATCCAGAACTCCCAGGATGACCAGATCCGGGAGAAGTGCTGCTGCAGTATCCGGAGAACAGACTGGAATATTTCCAATATATGATCCGTGTTTATGGGGGTCATTATCAGCAAAGCACAGGAGCTGACAGGGACTGCTGAGAAGTCTTGCGGTCATTTGTCCAATTTGTCCGGCACCAAATATTACAGTTTTATATACTGATTTTGCCATCATTTTGATGTAGCCTTTCTGTCAGCGCGAACCTGGATCATCTGTCCTGTGATGGAGATGGCGATTTCAGCCGGTGTTTCTGCTTTGATCTCCAGTCCTATAGGTGAGATGATATGGTTTAAATCTTGTTCATTAATGTTGTATTCTTCAATCAGACGGCGAAATACAGCAGCTTTTTTTGCACGGCTTCCAATGACGCCTATATAACATGCAGGTGTAGCGAGAAGCTGTGCCTGTACAATGGTATCATAGGAATGTCCACGTGTCATGACGCAGCAATAATCAGCAGCTGTAATAGAAACATACTGGTCCAGATGGTTGAAATCACAAAGTATTGTTTCAACTGCTCCTGGGAAAAGAGCAGGATTTGTAAATTCCGGCCGGTCATCCAGGACAACACAGCGAAAATCAACGCTTGCAAGGATTGGGACAAGCTTTTGTGAGACATGTCCGCCGCCGAATACATAGACAGTTCCTGAGGTTCCAATCTGTTCAGAAAACAGATCATAATCTTCACTGTGATATCGGTGTGGCTTTGTAGACAAAGAAGATAATACAGAAGAAGGAACATTGGCAGTTCCGATGAGACCGCATGCAGGACTGTAGAGGCTCACACCGGAGGTGGTGAGAAGATCGCAGATCAGCCAGAAATCTTTTCGCTCTTCATAGAATTTTTCAGCAGTTTCCGTGATTTCCATAATAATCGGATCGTTATGATCAAGATACTGGAAAAAGGCCGTAACATCACCACCACAGATCATACCAATATTTTCAACATCTTTATGATTCAGCCGGAATTCATGCTCGCAGGATTCCTTTTTTTCAAGAATATCCAATGCCATACATTCAGCACGATATTCTACAGCTCCACCTCCGATGGTTCCGGAAATTCTGCCGTTTTTTCCGACCAGCATGCGGGAACCGGCACCTCTTGGTGTAGACCCTGAGGATGCTGTAACGGAAACAAGTACAAGATCGTTTCCCTCCAGGAATTGTTGTTTTATTGTCTGAAATAATGTTCTCATATAATAAAATACCTCCTAACTAAATTAAGTGATTTTTCTGCTCCAGTTGTGTACGTCTGCCCGCCTGAACTAAAGCGTGATATGGCAGAGTGATTGTATCATGTCCTGCAGTTTGCGGGCTTGTTCTAACTGCTGCTCATGAGCTTTGCGAGCTTCCGGACTTTTGCATTTACTCATGCTGTCGGCAAATCTTTTTTCTATGGTTACACGCTGTGTTTCCTGAATCAGTTTATCAGCCAGAAATACAATAGCTGCTTCATCCAGCGTGGCTTCCAACAGACCATGGTGCTGTGAAATGATCTGGCTGATCTCAGGATAACCTAACTGTAAGAAAAGTTCACCGCCTGTTTTCGTGTGATGCCTCTGAAGTCTGGCAATATCATGCAGAAGTGCACCGAAGCGAACAAGCTTCTGGTCAAAGATATAACCATTGGATTCCAGCATATTGCATAAACAACAGGCAAGTTCAGTAACAGCATCACTGTGAGCTTGTACATGACGGGGCAGAGAAACAGCATCGCGAAGCCTGAGACATAGTCCGTCATTTAATTCAGGATGAGGCAGTATATAACTGGGATCAGAGAAAGAAATATTATTTTTTTCATTCACTTCCAGATGATAGTAAGAGCCGCAGGGCAGACGAAACCGCTGCCTGCTGTACATATCAGAATGTAATGCATGTAAATAAGAAGAGATTACATCTGTATGAGTTACCACTGCAATATCACCTTCAGAAGCGCAAAGAATCTTATGAACTGCCTGCGAAAAGCGAAAACCAGATGCAGCAGGAGTTTCTGCTCCCGGGATCGGATGATCAGGGTTATTCCCACGCGCTTTATAAATGTCCGGCCATCTCTGGCGTATTTCATCAAAAGAAAGGCCATCCCATTCTCCCAGATTTCGTTCTGACAGATCAGAAACAATGATATGTGGAAGCTCAGGTGCCATATGGCCTGCTGTCTCAACAGCTCTTAACAAAGGACTGCAGTATACCCCTGATATTTTATCGGACAATTCTTCGTTAAGAAGGACTGCCTGCAGATGTCCAAGCATGGATAGAGAGAAATCTGTCTGTCCTACACAGTAAGAATGTTCATCCGGATACTGTGGTTTTCCATGCCGGACCAGATAAAGGTTACGCATTTAAAAAACCTCCGAAACATTCTTCAAATATTTTTTTTGAACAGGAACGTGTTTCTTCTGAAAAACGGGCATATCGTTTCAGAAATTCCTCGCCGTATGGTGTCAGTTCGCTATGGCTTCCCCTTGTACCGCCCTGGCTTCTGATGATCAGAGGTTCATGAAGCTGTGATTCCAGGGTATGGATCAGGTTCCAGCTGGTAGAATAGGAAATGTGCATGCGCTCACAGGCATCGCGGACAGATCCTGTTTCATGGATCAGTGTAAGCAACGAATAGAGTTTTTCATCAAAAAAAATTTTTTCCCGGGCTAGCTGAATATGGATTTCAGAACGGATCAGGCTCTGGTTGTGTATGCGGAGAAGTTCAGCATAATCCTCTGGTGTATCAGCATCATGAATAATACCGGGATCCTTTACATTAAGATAATACATGGGTTCCCCGCAGTTATCCACAGCACCTTTAAGTCCTGATTTTCCGTCATCACTTAGGATGGAATCAATCAGTGTGGAACGGATCAGAATGGGATGACCGGGATTGCCATTACAGACCGGAGTTACAAGGGGACGCCCCAGAGAGAGCATTTGAGTGACTGTCTGGGCTGTGAACAGCGGAACATCAACAGGTGTAAAGAGTACCGTATCCACTTTGTCTTTCAGATACTCAAGTCCGATTCGGACAGAATCAAACATATGAGTGTTTGCATAGTTCTCATTTCGAAGAAAGACTACATTATTGGAAGCCAGGTGGCATTCCAGAACATCTGCATGATATCCGGTTACCACTACTACTTTGGAGATTCCGGCCTGCCGGAAATTATTGATCACGCGCTGTGCGATGGAAATGGAGCCAAGCTGAAGCATGGGTTTAAAGTCTCCCATTCGTGATGATTTCCCCGCAGCCACGATGAGGGCGCCTGTCTGCATTCAGATACCTCCTTCTTTCAATGATATTATACAAATTTGATATTATTATAACATATAAAAGAATAAAAATAGTTAAAATTTTAAATAAAACAAAATAAAATTGTCTGTAATATATAAAATAGCCAACTATTAATTATTTGTAATTTGTATAATTGTGCAAAATTATGGTAGTATGGATATATAAAATAACGTGGACAGGAGAACTTTTTTATGGATAAGATTTTTGAGATTACCGCAAAAGAAGTTACTGTACAGGTAAAAGATGAGCGTACAGGGGTTGTATATAGCCGGACGCTTCCCATCGATTATTATGAGAATGCAAATGTTTTAAAGCTCAGCGGTGAGAATCTGGACGGGAGCAGCTCTTCCATTGTTTTCTATTCCGCCAGAGGAATAGAGAGACTGAAAGATCTGACAGGCAGGGGAGCTGACCATGATTCGTGCGGAACACATAAGCCTGAAGATCAGTAAGATTGAAATGAATTTTTTTAAAAGGAGGAATGGGACATGATTAAAAAGACATTGAAGATTAATGGTGTTGAGAGAATACTTATTCTTGATAAGGATGAGACACTGGTGCAGGTGCTCCGTGATCACCTTCTTCTTACAGGATGTAAGATTGGCTGCGGTGAAGGTCACTGTGGAGCCTGTAATGTTATTATGAACGGAAAAGTCACAAGATCCTGTATCTACAAGATGAGCCGTGTTCCCGATCATGCAGAGATCACAACCATTGAAGGTGTGGGAACACTTTCTGATATGCATCCGATCCAGGTTGCATGGATGGCATATGGATGCGCACAGTGCGGTTTCTGTTCACCGGGATTTATTATTTCAGCAAAAGTGCTTCTGGACAATAATCCAAGTCCTACCCGTGAGGAGGTAAGAGACTGGTTTAACAAACAGCGTAATCTCTGCCGTTGTACAGGCTATAAGCCGCTGATCGATGCTACTATGGCTGCAGCAGCAGTTATGCGCGGCGAGATGACAAAGGAAGACCTTGTGTTCAAACAGACAGGTGATTCTATTGTTGGAACAAATTATATCCGTCCGTCAGCAGCACAGAAGGTAACAGGTACCTGGGACTTTGGTGCAGATGATGCATTAAAGATGCCATCAGGAACACTTCGCCTTGCTCTTACACAGGCAAAGGTTTCTCATGCAAATATTCTCAATATTGACACAGCAGAAGCAGAGAGTATGCCTGGTGTTGTTCGTGTTATCACAGCAAAAGATATTAAGGCAGCAGGCGGAACCAATAAGATCAATGGTCTTGTAATGCTTCCAAAACACAACAAGACAGACGGTTTCGAACGTCCTGTACTTTGCGATGAAAAAATCTTCCAGTTTGGTGATGCGATTGCCATCGTAGCTGCTGATACAGAAGAGCATGCAAGGGCAGCAGCAGAAGCAGTTAAAGTTGAGATCGAAGAGCTTCCTGCATATATGAATGCAATGGATGCCATCGCACCGGATGCGGCAGAGATTCATCCCGGTATTCCGAACGCATTCTTTGAGACAAACTGTATCAAGGGTCCTGATTTTGACTGGGACAGCATTCCGGATTCACAGCAGGTTGAGATCGAATCTTACTGTTCACGTCAGCCTCATCTTCATCTTGAGCCGGACTGCGGTTATGGTTACATTGACGAAGACGGTATGATAACTGTTCATTCCAAATCCATTGGTATCCATCTGCATATGCCTATGATCGCTGATGGTATCGGTGTGCCAATGGAGAACTTACGAATTGTTCAGAACCATGCAGGAGGAACCTTTGGTTACAAGTTCTCTCCTACAAATGAGGCTCTGATCGGCGCTGCTGTTAAGATCCTTGAACGTCCTGTGTCTCTGGTATTTAATCAGTTCCAGAATATTACTTATACAGGAAAGAGATCCCCTGCATTTATGAATATCAAGCTTGCAGCAGATGAAAATGGTAAGCTTCTTGCACTCTGGGGCAATAACTATGTGGATCATGGTCCATACTCAGAATTCGGTGATCTGCTTACAATGAGACTTTCCCAGTTTACAGGTGCAGGCTATGGAATCAATTCTATCCGTAACAAATCTACAACAGTGTTTACAAACCATGCATGGGGTTCAGCATTCCGTGCTTACGGATCTCCTCAGTCTTATATGGGATCTGAGATTGCGATAGATGTTCTGGCTGCAAAGATGGGAATCGACCCCTTCGATATCCGTGAAATGAACTGTTACAAAGAATCAGAAGGCAGTACGATCCCTACAGGTTATCCGCCTGAAGTATACTGTGAAGAAGAACTGTTCAAGACAGCTCGTCCACTGTATGAAGCAGCTAAGAAACGTGTGGCTGAAAAGAATGCAGCTTCTGATGGCAAGATCAAATATGGTATCGGTGTATCTCTCGGTGTATATGGCTGTGGTCTTGATGGTGTTGATACATCAAACGCATTTGCAGAGCTGAATCCGGATGGAACAGTTACAATGTATGCTGCATGGGAAGATCACGGACAGGGCGCTGATATGGGGGTTCTTGTATCATCACATGAAACACTTCGTCAGGCAGGAATCAGACCGGAACAGATCAAACTTGTTATGAATGATACCAAGACATGTCCTAATGCAGGTCCTGCAGGTGGATCACGTTCACAGGTTATGTCAGGTAATGCATGTCGTCTGGCAGCAGAAAACCTTGTGGCAGCCATGAAGAAAGAAGACGGAACCTTCCGTACTTATGATGAGATGGTGGCTGAGGGTCTTGCAACAAAATATGAAGGTAACTGGGTGACAACCTTCTGTGCAGATCATCCGATCGATCAGGATACAGCACAGGGTGATCCGTTTGCAACCTACATGTATACGATCTTCCTTCCGGAAGTTGCTGTTAATACAGAAACAGGTAAAGTTAAAGTTGAAAAATTCACCTGTGTGGCTGACGTAGGTACCATCATGAACAGACTTCTTGTAGAAGGCAACTTCTACGGCGGCCTTGTACAGGGTATTGGTCTTGCTCTTACAGAAGATTTCGAGGATCTGAACCATGATACTTCTCTGAAGAACTGTGGCATTCCGTATCCAAATGATGCGCCGGATGATATTGAACTTCATTTCAATGAAACATATCGCCCAAGCGGTCCTTACGGTGCTGCCGGCTGTGGTGAGGCTCCGCTGGATGCTCCTCATCCTGCAATCCTGAATGCGATCTACAATGCTACAGGCGCACGTATCACACGTGTTCCTGCCCGTCCTGAAAAGGTTCTTGCAGCATTAAAGGAACTTGAGAAATAACTGTCAGTATAATTTTATCATGTGATATAATAAGGGGAGACGGGAGACTGTCTCCCCTTTGGAAATGAAAGGAGTATCGGGTTATGACATATATACAGGAAAGAGGTTCCACTCATGTTTATCACGTAAATCGAATGTCAAAGGAAGAGATGGATCATATGATCAGCCTCTGTGTTCATGAACAGCCGGCGTACTGTGTTGCAGCCTGTCCTTTCAAAGCAGATACAAAAGAAATGCTGTTTTATGCTGCAAAAGGAAACTTTAAGAAAGCTCTGGCTATCTATGAAAAGATCACACCATTTCCCATGATCCTCTGTAACGGATGTACTGCACCATGTGAGGAAAAATGCAGACTCTGTGAGCTGGGTGATGGCATATCCATACGTGAAGTAGAGCGTGCCATTGTACGATATGGGGAACCTGGAAAACGGAGCAGTGTATTTCGTATCAGAAAGAAAAAAAAGGCTGTGATCTTTGGCTCAGGATTGTTCCCGCTGTTTCTTGCAGGGGAACTGGAAAAGAAGATGTATCCTGCAACCATTTACTGTCAGGAGAAAGATTATGAAGCCTATATTGCAGCAGCAGCTCCGGAGCTTTTGGAATCAGATCGCAAAAATGAGGTAAAACGTCTCAGTTCCATGGACTTTTCCTTTGAATTCGGATGCAGTCTTGACCTTCCGTTTATCAGAGCGAAAATGAAGGAGGCAGATGTGGTCTGTGCTTCAGAGGAGGTGGCCAAAAAGCTGGCTCCAGAGGAAACAGCAGACGCAGAGATCATGCTGAGAGAACAGGCGGGAATTGTCAGCGGTCCGGTCCGGTCTGTGATGGATGCAGCTTTTGCTGCAAAGAGAGCTGCCCTGACTGTAGACCTCCTTGTACAGAATCTTTCGCCCCACAGCAACAGAGGCAGTGAAGGAGCAGTTACCACCAGGCTCTATACAAATATGGACGGGATGAAAGGCTCCAAAAAGATTCCCTGCAGCACAGATGGATATTCAAAAGAAGAAGCTGTTGAGGAAGCAAAGCGATGCATTCAGTGTCACTGTGATGAGTGTATGAAAAGCTGTGTCTATTTAAGGGAATATAAAAAGCATCCGGGTCTTCTTGCACGTGAGATTTATAATAATACCCAGATCATTATGGGAGATCACCAGATGAATAAACCGATGAATTCCTGTTCACTCTGCGGACAGTGTACTGTAACCTGTCCAAATGGGTTTGATATGAGCCAGGTCTGCAAATCTGCAAGAGAAAACATGGTATCTACAGACAAAATGCCTCTGGCACCTCATGAATTTGCACTGATGGATATGCTGTTCTCCAATTCGGAGGCTTTCTTATGCAGACCTCAGCCGGGATATGAAACCTGCAGATATGTATTTTTCCCAGGATGTCAGGCAGGAGCTATAGCGCCGGATGTTGTCACAGAGGCATATGAGGATCTGTGCAGGAGGACAGAGGGCGGTGTTGCTCTGATGCTGGGATGCTGTGGTGCTATCAGTGAATGGGCAGGACGCTATGAAATGACAGAAAAGGTAAATGAACAGCTGAAGCAGGAGCTTGCAAAACTGGGAGATCCTATGATTATAGCAGGCTGTCCAAGCTGTATGAAACAGTTAAAAGAGAGTCTTGGCGCCAAAGTCACAGGAATCTGGGAGATCTTAAAGGAAATCGGACTTCCCGGACAGGCAAAAGGACTGGAGATACCTGTTGCAATACATGATGCCTGCGGTGCCAGGGGAGATACACAGACACAGGATACAATAAGAGAGCTTCTTGCAGATATGGGGTGCACTGTTGTAAATACAGAATATTCCAGAGATCTGTCTCCCTGCTGCGGATACGGCGGACTGACTGCCTACGCTAATAAAGAGATGGCAGATAAAATGACAGAAAAGTGTCTGGAACGATCCGATTCCCCATATATAACGTACTGCATGGCATGCAGGGACCGATTTGTCAGGGAAGGCAGGGAATCCAGACATATCCTGGAACTTCTGTATGGTATAAATGCCGCCAATATGCCGGATATCAGTGAGAAACGCTACAACCGGCTTGAGCTAAAAGAGAAGCTTTTAAAAAATATATGGAATGAGGAACTGATGATGGAGAAAAAAGATTATACCGTTGCATATACAGAAGATGCCATCAGTATGATGGATGAACGTATGATCCTGAAAAGCGATGTGGAGCGTGTATTATCAGATTACAGAGAAAATCAGGAAGCGATCTTTGATGAAGAGACAAAAGAACTGGTGACAAGGAGCAGACTTGGAAATGTTACATTCTGGGTGAGATTTGTGGAAACAGAAGAAGGGTATCTGGTACGCAGAGCATACAGTCATAGAATGAATATTATGAAAAGGGTGGGACAGTAATGGCAGTAGAGAGAACATATTATACCATTGATCCTGAGGGAAAGCTGACCTGCATGAAATGCAAGGTTCCTCTTGTAAAGGGAAAAGCAAAATTTATGTATCTGGAGAACGGTTTTCCTGTTGAGATGCCGGTCTGTCCCAAATGTGGCTTTGTCTATGTTCCGGAAGAGCTGGCTCTTGGAAAGGTTTTGGCAGTGGAACGTGCACTGGAGGATAAATAGATGAACAGACACCCCGGAGGGGAAGAGCAGACAATTCATCTTCTGAAAAGCATAGAATTGAAAAAAGGAATGAAAGCTCTGGATCTGGGAGCAGGAGAGGGAGAGACCGTGCGGATCATGAAAGCATTTGGTCTGAATGTGCAGGGTGTGGATCTTGCTCCGCGAAGCAGTGAGGTGCAGCAGGGAGATTTTCTGACCCTTCAGTATGCAGCAGACAGTATGGATCTCTGTATCAGCCAGTGTGCATTTTTTGTCAGCAGAGATCAGAAAAAGGCAGTCTCTGAATGCTGGCGTGTACTGAAAAAGGGAGGATTTCTTTTGCTGTCAGATCTGGATCCGGGCAATCTTCTGGAAATTGTGAAAGAAACAGGGTTTACGATTCTCTGTCAGGAGGATCAGACTGCTCTCTGGAGAGAATATTATCTGGAAGCAATCTGGAATGATTCATTCTGCTGCGAGGATCATAAGCTTCTGCAGAAAGAATACAAAGGCAGAAAAATAGGCTATACCATGGTGGTTGGCAGAAAGGAGTAATGTATGGATCTTTACGAAAGAATAATGGAATTAGGTAGCATGGGATATCATTGTTCACAGATCATTATGATCATGACTCTGGAAACCATAGGAGAGGAAAATCCACAGCTTGTAAAGGCAATGGGAGGCCTTGGCGGAGGAATCGGTTACTGTGGAGATACCTGCGGATGTCTGACAGGAAGTGCCTGTGCCATCGGATATTTTCTCGGAAATCTGGCTCCTGAGGAGAAGGAAGATGCACAGATGAAACCGGCTGTACAGGAATTATATCAGTGGTTCCGCCAGAAGACAGAGGAAGAATTCGGAGCTTTTTACTGTAAGGATATCACTCATCTGGACTGGGGTGTGATCATGGAGAAATGTCCTGGACTTATTGCAGATACTTATACAAAAGTTATGGAAATTCTGACAGAGCGGGAGGTACTGAAGCTTTGATCACCATCGGCAAAACAAAGAGTGTCTGTCCGGAATGTATGAAGGTAGTTCCTGCCATAAAAGGTATCGGTGAAGACGGGATCTATCTGGTAAAGGAATGCAATGCTCATGGAAAATTTCAGACCCTGATCTGGGAAGGAAATGCAGCAGATTATCTTTCCTGGGGAAGAGAAAATCTCTCAGCAGAAACGCCTGTAAATCCGAAGGTTAAAGAAAAATCCTGTCCGGATAATTGCGGACTCTGTGAGGAACATGAAAGAAAAGGCTGCTGTATGATCCTGGAAGTTACAAAACGCTGTAATATGCATTGTCCTGTCTGCTTTGCTTCAGCAGGAGAAGACAGGGAAAAGGGAGATATTCCCATCTGTGAAATAGAAAAACAGTATGATTTTCTGATGGCTCACGGAGGTCCCTTTAATATACAGCTTTCAGGAGGAGAACCAACCATGAGGGACGATCTGCCTGAAATCATACATATGGGAAGAGAAAAAGGATTTACATTTTTTCAGTTAAATACCAATGGGATCCGGCTTGCCAGGGAGGAGGGGTATGCCGGAAAGCTGAAAAAAGCAGGACTGAATACAGTATTTCTTCAGTTTGACGGTGTGACAGATCAGGTTTATGAGACTTTACGTGGACAGGCTATGATGGAACTGAAGAAAAAGGCGGTCTTAAACTGCTCAGAAGCAGAGCTTGGTATTGCTCTTGTGCCGGTCATTGCGCCGGGAGTAAATGATATGCAGGTAGGGGATATCCTGAAATTTGGTCTGGATCATATGCCCTTTGTTCGTGGCGTACATTTTCAGCCTATCAGTTATTTTGGCAGATGTTCCCAGAAGCGCCCCCAAAATCCCATCACCATACCAAAGATGCTGAGGCTTATTGAAGAACAGACAGAGGGACTGATGAAAATTGAGGATTTTGCAGGCGGCGGCGCAGAGAATCCCTACTGCTCCTTTCATGCAAGTTATCTGAGAAAAGGAGAGCAGGAACTGAAGCTTCTTGAAAAAAAATCAGGAAAAGGATGCTGCTGTACTACCAGTGATGATTCCAGGCAGTATGTGGAAAATCAGTGGAGCTACAGTACAAAAACCTATGATGAGGGAGAAATGACACAGACAGATGCGCTAGATGAGTTTCTGATCCGGATACATAATGAAACCTTTGCAGTATCAGGTATGATCTTTCAGGATGCCTGGAATCTGGATCTTGACCGTCTGAAACGCTGTTATATCTGTGAAGTGGATCCTGATCACGGAATGGTACCGTTCTGTGCATATAATCTGACTAATCTGAAAGGAACATATTTATACAGAAAGTGAAACGATCCAATATAGATGCAATGATCTGTAGGCAGGAAAAAATTACAGATATTACAAGGGAAACAATAAACAAAATACAGCTGGATAAACTGAATGCTGTTCTGAAAAGAGAAAAAGAAAGGCAGGGATTTTATAGAGATCTGCCGGAAAGGCTGGAAAGCCTTGATGATCTGAAAACCCTTCCCTTTACAACGGAATCCGACCTTGCTCAGAAAGGGGGCAGGATGTTACTGTGCTCTCAGGGAGAAATACAGAGGATCATTTCAGAACAGACAAGCGGAACAACAGGTGCAGGTAAACGTGTATTTTATACAGAAGGAGATTGTGAACATACCATAGAACTTTTTATGGCCGGACTTGGTGAGTTTATTTATCCGGGAAGCAGGACTATGGTTGCCATGCCGTTTTCAGGTCCTTCTGGACTGGGAGAACTGATCGCAGACGCAATCAGACGTATAGGAGCACATCCCCTTTTAACCGGGAACAATAAAACCTATGGTGAGTTAAAAACAATTCTGGAAGAGGAGCGGCCGGATACTTATGTAGGTATGCCGACAGCACTGCTTTCCATGCTCAGAATGTGTGGAAAAGGCAGTATAAAGAGAGCACTGATATCAGGGGATGCCTGTCCGGAAACAGTAATGAAAGCAATAGAAAAAATTTTGGGAACACCACTCTGGCCTCATTATGGTTCCAGAGAGATGGGACTTGGGGGTGCGATTTGCTGTCAGGCTCATGAGGGCATGCACATGAGGGAGAATCATTGTATCACAGAGATCATAGATAAAGAGGGAAATGTTCTGCCTGACGGTCAATGGGGAGAACTGGTGATCACAACCATTGGGATGGAGGCACAGCCTCTGATCAGATACAGGACCGGCGATCATACACGTATCATCCCCGGAAAATGTATCTGCGGAAGTGAGGTAAGGCGTCTGGATTTTGTAAGGCGCATCGACCAGTCCAAAAGTATGAGAGAAATGGATGAATTACTGTTTCAGTTTCCGAAACTGGTAGATTACTGTGTAAGGAGTGTTGGAGGGAAAAAAGAAATCACAGCACTTTTTATATCAGATAACGGAGAAGAACTGATCAGAAATGTCTGCACAGAGAAGAATATTATTTCTTTGGACTGCAGAAAAGCAGAATGGAGCGATAGGGCATTGTATCCTGCGAAACGTATTATTTTATAGAGAAACTATTAGAAAACAGAACGAAACCCATTGACTATCAGTCGGATTTCGTTCTGTTTTTTATTTTATGAATAGTTATTTGTTCACAGGATAATACGGACAGTCCTCTCTGATACATTCTTTATTATCTTCAAAATATTTACATAGTACAGAAGACAGCGGAATCTTTACAGAGCTGAACTGCCTGTAAAACCTGATCGCTTCTTCAATAGCAATTCTGCTGGTGCGTTTACAGCAGCGCGGACCACCAACATCAGCCAGTTTGGATAAAATAACAGAGACAAGCTTCTGAGGAAAGGGCCATGCATCCTTATGGAGGGGACCGGATCCGGTCATAACAGACATAAAGATTCCGGCACCTGCTGCTGCACCACACACTCCCCAGTAACCGCAGGTACCACCGGGAACCTGCCTCGCTCTTTTACAGATTTCAGATAATGCGGTATCGTAATTCATACGCTCTCCATTATTGCGAAGTGCAGTCAGAAGAACACTGGGAACAATGGCATGATGTTCAGGTCCATGCATGTGGACAGAAGGAAGGTCCATGATCTCTTCCAGAAGCAGCAGGGGATCCTTCTCTGTGCTGCTTCTGAGGGCTATGATCACCGGTATATAAGTACCATAGCTGTGACAGGCATCACAGACAAAATGGCCATTTTCACAGACAGCATTTGTCAGCTGCTCTTTGTGGCAGATGCTGCAGGTTTTCACAGAACTTTCGACGCTATATGTGACCGGTGCTCCACAGATCAGGCAGCCTGAAAAATGTTCTGTCTCTCCACAACAGCAGGAATTATTTGTATTATCCATAAAAATCAGCATTTCTCAGCAATATCATAGATAAGCCGTTCTGTATCTTCCCATCCGAGGCAAGGATCTGTGATGGAACAGCCAGGAGTCATATGATCACTGATATCCTGGCGGCCTTCGAGAAGGTAACTTTCGATCATAACACCTTTAACCAGCTTTCTGAGGTCTGGATTATAGTTGCGGCTGTGAAGTACTTCTGAAACAATACGGATCTGTTCCTTGTATTGTTTGTTGGAGTTTGAGTGGTTGGCATCTATGATGATGGCAGGGTTCTTAAGATCTTTTTTTGCATACAGAGCAGACAGACTCATCAGATCTTCATAGTGGTAGTTAGGAATAGTCTGTCCGTACTGGTTTACACCACCTCTGAGAATAGTGTGTGCCAGATCATTTCCTGAAGTTTCCACATCATTTCCTCTGTAGATGAAGTGGTGTGGATGCTGTGCAGCAGTGACGGAATTCAGCATAACAGAGAGATCACCGCTGGTAGGATTCTTCATACCGACAGGAATATCCATGCCACTGGCAGTGAGACGATGCTGCTGGTTCTCCACAGAACGTGCACCTACAGCTTCATAGGAGAGAATATCATCCAGATAGCTGCGGTTTTCAGGATAAAGCATCTCATCTGCAGAAGAGAGTCCTGTCTCCTGCATAACTCTCATGTGCATCTTGCGGATAGCAATAATTCCGGCAAGAAGGTCAGGAGCCTTATCAGGATCTGGCTGATGAAGCATTCCTTTGTAACCGTCACCTGTGGTACGGGGCTTATTTGTATAGACTCGCGGGATGATCATCAGTTTGTCAGAGACTTTATCTGCCACTGTTTTCAGTTTGCGTACATATTCGCAGACTGTATCTTCGTTATCAGCGGAACAAGGTCCTACAAGGACGATAAATTTATCTGATTCACCGGTGAAGATACGGCGTATTTCTTCATCGCGCTGTTTTTTTACTTCTTTGAGTTCCTGGCTGAGAGGGTACTGAGATTTCAGAACCTCCGGTAAAGGGAGCTCGTGATTGATTTTCATAGACATGATCTGTTTCCTCCATATAAGTACATGCAGGTCTTTGATAATGCCGGAACTCAGGAATATTTTATACCTGACCGGACTGCCTGCACATTTTCCTTTACAAGTATAACATGGTGTTATCTAAAATTCCAGTACTTTAGCACTTTAAATCGACATATTTTGAGAAAATGTAATCAGACCGTTTTTTATGCCTGTTTCTTAGCTTCACAAAAATGCTTTCAGATGTTACAATCAAATAAAAGGTATTAGGAAAGAAATATCAAAAGAATACCAAAGAAAGCCGGGGTGAATGTTATGGAGATTAAGAGTATTCTGATAAAGGATACAACCAGAGAGGAAAGAAAACAGATTGTGGAAGAATCTTTTGGGAATATTTCTGCAAGCTGTGATGGCTGTATGGCGGGACTGGCAGAGATGTATCAGGAATATATTGATGGTACGAAGGAAATCCGCGACATTAACATGGAGTTTAATGCACACTACGTACGGGAAGATCTGGATGAGAAATCAAAGAGAAGCTGCCCGATGTAGATAAAACAACTATATGGGAAACTGGCAGATTGCGAATATGCAGGAAATAACAAGATAACAGGAGAAGGATATAAAAATGAGTACAAACAATATGGATAGATTTGAATTCAGATGTATCAGACCGGAGGAGACACAGCAGGCGATAGAGATCGAGCAGATCTGTTTCCCGCCAAATGAGGCATGTTCCCCGAAAAGTCTGACAGAGAGAATAAAAGCAACAGCAGAAACATTTCTGGTAGCTGAGGATAAGGAAACCGGAAAGCTGGCTGCATTTCTTAATGGAGTTCCTACAGATGAGGAGGCTTTCAGAGACGAATTCTTCACAGATATTTCCCTGAGTAATCCTGAAGGCAAAAATATCATGCTTCTGGGTCTGGATGTCCGTCCGGAATATCGTATGCAGGGACTGGGACGTGAACTGGTATCCCGATACTGCCAGAAGGAAGCACAAAAAGGACGAAAGAAACTTTTCCTCACCTGTCTGGATGAAAAAGTGAAGATGTATGAGAAATTCGGCTTTACAGATCTGGGTCAGGCAAACTCCACCTGGGGCGGAGAAGCCTGGCATGCCATGAGCATCGAGATTGGAAGATAATTAACGAGCAGAACAGACAGGAGAGTGTACAATGAGCCTATATGCAATCGGTGATTTTCATCTTTCGTTTACAGTCAATAAACCTATGGATGTATTTGATAAAAGATGGAAGAATCATGTGGTTAAGATCGAGAAATACTGGAAGAGAAAAGTAACAGAGAATGATACAGTAGTAATTACAGGAGATCATTCCTGGGGGAGAGATCTTGCAGAGTGTCAGGCGGATCTGGATTTTATTATGGCTCTGCCGGGCAGGAAGATCCTGCTTCGGGGAAATCACGATATGTTCTGGGATGCGAAGAAAACAGAAAATCTGAATGAGATGTTCAGAGGAAAGCTGGAATTTTTGCAGAATAATTTTTATACATATGAGGATTATGCACTGGTGGGAACCAAAGGCTACTGTTATGAAGGAAAAGACAGCTATGAGCATTTTCTGAAGATCCGAGAGCGGGAGTTGGGGCGGCTGCGTTGCTCTTTTGAAGCGGCGAAGGCAGCAGGATATGAGAAGTTTATCATGTTTCTTCATTATCCACCTACAAGTATTGGAGAGATGGAGAGTCCGTTTACCCTGATGGCACAGGAATTTGGCGCCGAGAAGGTGATCTATTCTCACTGTCATGGAGAGAAGCGGTATGATGACAGCTTTAAAGGCTATGTGGATGGAATAGAGTACAAGCTGGTGTCAGGAGATTATCTGAACTTTAAACCGGAGCCAGTATTATGCTAATGGTAATCTTTATATCGGTATTCGATTATAGGTGGGTAGTGGAGTGCGAATATCTGTTTAATATTAAGCATCAGTAGTATAGAAAAAATCCCTGGGAAGTATTATACTTTTCAGGGATGATTTTATGTGCTTTGAGAGAAAATATCTTCGGGGAGAAATGAGAAAATGAAGATTTACTACAGAGAGAAATCTGGCGGGATTGAAATTCTGCGGTGTTTTGGAATAGAGGGCAGAGTTGAGATTCCGGGAATGATAGATGGCAAATTGGTGATCAGTGCGGCACCGTATGCATTCTCCAGTCATATGGATGAGAAAGAAGAACTGAAAAATGCCAGCCTGTGGGAAGTGTCAGAGGGTCTTGGGTTTGGCAGAGAAGAGCATGTTCTGGCAGGAAATGATGTGGAGGAGATTGTTTTTCCTGACACCTTAAAAGAGATTGGACGATATATTTTTTATGGCTGCGGGAATCTGAAAAAGCTGGAGTTTTCTGACAGCCTGATGCAGATAGGCTGTGGTGCATTTACAGGCTGCCATGCATTGGAGAAGCTGACTGTTCATATGAGACAGGGAAAGAAGTCAGGCGTTAAGGAAATGCTGGGCGAGATGTGGCAGAGGATAGATGTAAACTTTCTTTATGAGTATGAAGAAGCCAGACTTGTATTTCCGGAGCATTATGATGAGGCGGTTGAGAACACTCCGGCGCGTATTTTGTATACGGAATATCATGGATCAGGCAGTAATTACAGGCAGTGTTTTTATGATAAGGAGCTGAATTATCAGGAATATGACAGGCTTTTTGAAATGGCGGTAGCCATGGATAAGCTGGAAGTTCTGGTTGATATGTCATTTGGCAGATTGGAGTTTCCTTATGAACTGACCGGGAAAGCCAGAGAGAATTACAGGGAATATATACGTAAGAATCTGGGAGATATTGCAGAATATCTGGTAAAGCAGGATGATATGCACAGATTGGAAGTGATATCCTCGCAAAAACTCTGGACACTGGAAGGAATTGATTCTGCCTTGGATTGTGCATCTAAGAGAAAAGAAACGGAAGTATCCGCATTTTTGATGAATGAAAGAGCAAATCTGGTGGATAATACGGCAGGAAGTGAACGTATAGATGTGGATAAGCTGCAAAATAGTCAGGAAGCTGACAGGACAGAGCAGGGGAAAAATGAACAATCACAAACTACAGAAAAATCTTTGAATAGAAGAACTATACTAAGAAAAAAGAGGTTTGAACTGTGATAGATATAGAGGAAAATAATGATGCAGCCAGAGGATAAAATACAGGAAATAGCAGAAAGAGCAGAGCGTTTGCAGGAAATCGGCAGCAGTATTCTCAGGGCTGCGCGGGATGAATTATATCTGGGAATGCGGTTTTTGGATGTGGCGCTGAGCAGTTTTTCTTATCAGATGGATGGTCAGGTCCATGGATTCGGAACGGATGGAAGAGTGATGTATTTCCAGCCGCAGATGCTGGGAGGCTTATATAGAGAGAACAGGATTCTGGTGAACAGAGGATATCTGCATATGGTATTCCACTGTATTTTCCGGCATTTTGCATGGAGCGGTACAGAAGGTAAGAAGAGGGCTGACGATGGAATCACAATCCAGGAACGTATGCGTGATCTGAGTTGTGACATTGCAGTGGAGCATATGATAGATGGAATGAACTATCGGAGTATCCGTTTCTCACGCAGTCTTCTGCGAAGGGAAACCTACCGTCTCCTTGAAAAAGAGGGAAAAACCCTCAACGCACAGAGAGTATATAAAATATTGTCAGAATGGAATCTGAACGAAAAGGATCTTACAAATCTGGAACAGGAATTTCGCACAGATGACCACAGATACTGGGAAAGTAAGAAACCGGATCAGAAACCGAATCCCATGCTCAGCCGCAAATGGGGGGAGATCAATGATGGAATCGAGACGGATCTGGAAACCTTTTCCCAGGAGGCAGGTGAGCGGGACGGAGATTTCCTGGAGCAGATAAAAACAGAGAACAGAAGCCGGTATGATTACAGAGAATTCCTGCGGAAATTTGCAGTTTTTCATGAAGAACTGGCAGTGGATGATGACAGTTTTGATTACAATTTCTATACCTATGGTTTGCGTCTCTATGGAAACATGCCGCTGATCGAACCACTGGAATCCAAAGAAGTTAAGAAGATAGAGGAATTTGTGATCGTCATCGATACTTCCATGTCCTGTTCAGGAGAACTGGTGAGAAAGTTTCTGGAGGAAACCTACGGTGTACTTAGTGAGAGTGAGAGCTTTTTTACAAAAATAAATGTGCACATCATTCAGTGTGATGAGAAAGTCCACACAGATAAAAGGATTACTTCTCAGAAAGAAATGAAAGACTATATGGAACATCTGGAATTGTATGGAGATGGCGGAACAGATTTCAGGCCTGCATTTGAATGGGTGGATAAACTGTTGGAACAGCATGAATTTCATAACCTGAAAGGGATGATCTATTTTACAGACGGATTCGGAATTTACCCGAAGAAAATGCCGCCGTATAAGACTGCATTTGTGTTTATGCAGGATAATTACAGAGATGTGGATGTGCCGGTATGGGCCATGAAACTGATTTTGGATGAGGATGATTTTGAGAAACCAGACAGATAATGAAATAAAAAACTGAGTAAAAGTAAGAAGTGTTCAGCAGGAAAGGATTTATATTATGAATATAAAGCGAGCAAAACAGGAGATAAAGGACTCAATAGAAGCATACCTTGCGAAGGATGAATTTGGAGAATATCTGATCCCGGCCATACGCCAGAGACCAATTCTCCTTATGGGGGCACCGGGTATTGGAAAGACGCAGATTATGGAACAGATCGCCAGGGAATGTAAGGTAGGTCTGGTATCTTATACTATCACCCATCACACCCGTCAGAGTGCAGTAGGACTGCCGTTTATCAAAGAGAAAACCTTTGGTCAGGAGACTTTTTCTGTCACAGAATATACTATGAGTGAGATTATTGCCTCTGTCTATGAAAAGATGGAGAAGACAGGCCTGAAAGAAGGGATTCTTTTTATTGATGAGATCAACTGTGTATCAGAGACCCTGGCGCCTATGATGCTGCAGTTTCTTCAGGGAAAGACCTTTGGCAATCAGAAAGTACCGGAGGGATGGGTGATCGTGACAGCAGGAAACCCGCCGGAATACAATAAATCTGTCCGTGAATTTGATGTGGTAACTCTTGACAGAATCAAGAGGATTGATGTGCAGCCAGACTTTGAAGTATGGAAAGAATATGCCTATGAGCAGGGGATCCACCCTGCTGTGATCTCTTATCTGGAACTTCGCAGAAAGAATTTCTACAGAATGGAGAACACAGTAGACGGACGGATTTTTGCCACTGCCAGAGGCTGGGAAGATCTTTCTAGGCTGATACAGGTATATGAAACACTGGATAAAGAAGTGGACAGAGAGGTGGTATATCAGTATATCCAGCATCCAATGATCGCAAAAGATTTTGCCGCATATCTGGCATTATACAATAAGTATAAGACAGACTATGCAGTGGAGGATCTGCTTCAGGGTAAATGGACACCGATCACTCTGGGTAAGATCCGCAATGCTTCACTGGATGAGCATCTGAGTATTGTTGGTCTGCTGAACGGAAAGCTCAGCCAGTTATTTGCAGACTGTTATTTTATGGATGCCTATGTGACAAAGCTCTATGGTTACATGACAGAATACAGAGATAACCTTCCGGAAATGACGCTGGAATCCATTTATAAAAAGGCAGAAAATGATTTTCAGACTACAAAAAAATCTGAGCTTCTCACTAAAAATGAAGAAAAAGTATTTATCCGTACAGTGGATTTTCTTGAGAAATTATGGATAGAACTGAGGGGAGAAACTGGTTCTGAAGATAAAACAGAGAATAATAAAGCTGTTGAAATTTCAGAAAAAGATACCTATGAGCGGGCAAAAACAGCTTTTGCAACGGAGGCTGACAGTCTGGAAACTCAGACAGAATATATCTCTCAGACGCTTCAGAATGTTTTTGATTTTATGGAAGCTGCCTTTGGTGATAGCCAGGAAATGGTAGCATTTATTACGGAACTGAATGCAAACTTTTACAGTATCTGGTTTATCCGGGAAAATGGTTCTGACCAGTATTACCGTCACAACAAGGGACTACTGTTTGATGACAGACAGAAACTGATCCTGGGACAAATGGAGGAACTGGAGAACACGATGAAGCGGGGACTAAAAAATTAATTTTTATGCCAATTAGCATTGGATTTTCAGATAAATCGTGGTATGCTGATGAATAGAATTATGATTTGAGTGAAAAATATCAGGAATGCAGGCGCATTTGACTGTGCAGCAGTAGAACGATATGGAATCACTAGAAAAAACGAGGAGGAATATAAAATGGAATTAGAAGTATTAAGAAAAGATATGGTTGCAGCTATGAAAGCCAAAGATAAAGTAACAAAAGAAGCAGTCTCCTCTCTGATCTCTGCGGTAAAGAAGGTAGCGATCGATGAGGGATGCCGTGATGAGATTAAGAGTGATCTGGTGGACAGAGTTATTCTGAAAGAGTTGAAAACTGTGAAAGAACAGCTGGATACCTGCCCGGAGAGCCGCGAAGATCTGAAGGCTGAATATCAGGCAAGATATGATGTGATCGCCAAATATGCGCCAAAACAGATGGATGCAGCAGAGGTAAAAGCATATCTGGAAGAAAAATTTGCAGATGTGATTGCGACGAAAAATAAGGGTCAGATCATGAAGGCTGTTATGGCTGATATGAAGGGAAAAGCAGACGGAAAGGTGATTAATCAGGTTGTGGCAGAGCTCTGCAAATAATGTGTTATCTTAACCGAATCAAGTAAGTCCCCTGCTTCAATTGCGAAAAGCAATAAGCAGTGGGTGGGACTATGTGAAGAATAGGATCATCCAGCAGATTTGGTATGCAGAAAGCTGGATAGTTATCAAAATAGCCGCAGTATGCTGGAATGTCCGGATACTGCGGTATTTTATTAGGAGGTGAATATATATGGAGTTTCAGCATGAACTGATCATTCCTAATGAGGGATTTCCGTTTAAGGTTTTTCTTTTTGAAGGAGGAAATGGCAATTATGTGCGTGAGAAGCACTGGCATACGTCTGTAGAGATTTTTGCTGTGATGGAGGGGCGCCTGGATTTTTTTGTAAATAAGGATGAATATCCGCTGAAAGCTGGAGAGCAGATAATCATTAATTCCAATGAGACCCACTCTATCCATGCTGTGGAGAAAAATAAAACAGTAGTTCTGCAGATTCCTCTGAAACAGTTTGAGAATTATTTTACTGCCCAGAGATATATCCGTTTTCGGGGGCAGGAGGAGCTGGTGGATAAGAAACTGGCTTCTTTGCTTCGTAAATTATATCATGTGTATTCCGAGCGGAAAATTGGATATGAGTTCCGGACAATTTCTATTTTTTACGAGATTATGTATATCCTGGTGAAGGATTACCGTGTGACAGAGACCAGGGAGAAGGATATCCGACACAGCCGCCGTCTGGATGCATTGTCAAAAATCACCACATATATGCGTGAGCATTACAGGGAGGAACTGAAGCTTTCTGATGTGGCGGCTACTTTTGGATACTCGGATGCATATTTGTCGCGAATGTTCCAAAAATATGCAAAAATCAACTATAAAACTTATCTGCAGGATATCCGTATGGCATATGCGTACAGGGATTTGCTGAATACAGACCATACAATTAGTCAGATTGCACTAGATAATGGATTTTGCAGCAGCAGGGGTTTTTCCGGGGAATTTCAGAAAAGATATGGGGTACTTCCAAGTGAGATGCGAAAACAGATAAATGAAAAAGGTCAAAAAAACGCTATAGATTAGACAAGAAAACTGGCGAAAAGTACCCTTTATTCTGATATATTCTAAGCACAGTCAAGAAAACGTAATATCTACAGAATATAAGGAGGTTTTTGAAGTGAAAATTCAGAATGTAACAGATGCTTCCTTCCGTAAATATGGAAAGGTGCTTGAAGGGTATGACTTCAGTGCTCTTCTCAAAGAAATGAAACATACACCGGTTCCGGATGATGTGGTTTATGTACCATCTGTTGAGGAGCTGGAAGCTCTGGATGTAGCAAAAGCACTGCAGAATAAAGGATTTGGCGGAATCCCGATCGAAATTGGATACTGCAACGGACATAATAAGAAATTAAATGCAGTAGAATATCACCGCAGTTCAGAGATCAATGTAGCGGTAACAGATCTGGTGCTGCTTATCGGAAGTCAGCAGGATATCACAGATGATTTTACATATGATACTTCTAAGATCGAAGCATTCCTGGTACCTGCAGGAACAGGTATTGAAGTATATGCAACTACACTTCATTATGCGCCATGCAATGTACAGGATGGCGGTTTCCAGTGTGTAGTCGTACTTCCGGCAGGAACCAATACAGATCTTACATTTGAGACAGCTAAGACAGGCGAGGACAGCCTGCTGACAGCTAAGAACAAATGGCTCATTGCACATGAAGATGCGGCAATCGAGGGTGCAGTAAACGGACTTCGTGGAGAGAATATCACCATTGACTGAGTTGCTCGGAATCTGTGGCAGTAGAGTATCAGAATATAGTAAATGAATAACAAAATCATATAAATACATATCAAATATGGAGGAATTTATATTATGAACAATATACCAGTAGTAAAACTTGGATTAATCGCAGTAAGCCGTGACTGTTTTCCAATTCAGCTTTCTGAAAAGAGACGTGCAGCAATCAAGGAAACTTATAAAGGTGAACTTTATGAATGTCCTGTAACTGTTGAGAACGAGAAGGATATGGAGAAAGCTCTTGAAGATGTAAACAAAGCAGAGTGTAATGCGCTGGTTGTTTTCCTTGGAAACTTCGGACCTGAAACTCCTGAAACTCTGATCGCAGAGAGATTTGACGGACCTTGTATGTATGTAGCAGCAGCAGAAGGTGACGGTGATATGATCAACGGCAGAGGTGATGCTTACTGTGGTATGCTTAACTGCTCCTACAACTTAAAAATGCGTCATCTGAAAGCATATATTCCGGAATATCCTGTTGGAACAGCAGATGATATTGCAAAGATGATCGCTGATTTCGTACCGGTTGCACGTGCAGTCATCGGTGTCAGCAATCTTAAGATCATTACTTTCGGACCACGTCCACAGGACTTCTTCGCATGCAACGCACCTATTAAAGGCCTCTATGAGCTGGGTGTTGAGATTGAAGAGAACTCAGAGCTTGATCTTCTTGTTTCTTTCAAAGAGCATGAAAATGATCCTCGTATCCCGGAAGTTTGTGCAGATATGGCAAAAGAGATGGGCGAAGGCAAATATTATGCTGACCTTAATGTGAAAATGGCACAGTTTGAGCTTACACTTCTTGACTGGGCAGAGGCTCATAAGGGAGCAAGAAAATACGTTGCATTTGCTGACAAATGTTGGCCTGCATTCCCGTCACAGTTTGGATTTGAACCTTGCTATGTAAATAGCCGTCTGGTTTCCAGAGGAATTCCGGTATCCTGTGAGGTTGATATCTACGGAGCACTCAGCGAGTACATCGGACTTTGCATTTCCAATGATGCAGTTACACTGCTTGATATCAACAACTCTGTTCCACAGTATATCTATGATGAAGATATTAAAGGAAAATACGATTATAAGCTTACTGATACATTTATGGGATTCCATTGTGGAAATACTCCTGCATGCAAGATGTGTGATTCCAGAGCTGTTAAATATCAGCTGATCCAGCACAGACTTCTTGAGCCGGCAGGATCTGAACCAGACTTCACAAGAGGAACTCTTGAAGGTGATATCGCTGCATCTGACATTACATTCTATCGTTTACAGTGCAATTCCGAGGGCGAGCTGGTTTCTTATGTTGCAGAAGGTGAAGTACTGGATGTACCTACAAGATCATTCGGTGGTATCGGTATTTTCGCAATCAAAGAAATGGGAAGATTCTACCGTCACGTACTGATCGAGGGCAACTATCCGCATCATGGAGCAGTTATGTTTGGACATTACGGAAAAGCATTCTATGAGGTAGTGAAATTCCTTGGACTGGATGTTAAGAAGATTGGATATAACCAGCCGGCAGGTGTAAGATACCCGACAGAAAATCCATGGGGTTAATGAGAAATCAGTAAAACGGATTATTAATGTTCATGTGAAGTGAATGAATCTGAATACAGAATAAATAAACTGACACTATATTAAAGGCATCCCGGGGCTTTGCTCTGGGATGTATTAGATTAGAAATAGAAAAGGAGAGCACTTATGTATTATATTGGTATTGACCTTGGTACTTCCGCTGTAAAACTTCTTCTTATGGAAGAATCAGGAAAAATCTGTAACATCGTATCCAGAGAATATCCTTTATTCTTCCCACATCCGGGCTGGTCTGAGCAGAAACCGGAAGACTGGTTTGCACAGAGTATGGAAGGTATGAAAGAGCTGACAAAGGATATCGACAGAGCGCAGGTAGCAGGAATTGGTTTTGGCGGCCAGATGCATGGTCTGGTAACACTTGACAAGGATGATAATGTGATCCGTCCTGCAATCCTCTGGAATGACGGACGTACAGGCGAAGAGACAGAATATCTGAATACAGTGATCGGAAAAGACAAACTTTCACAGTATACAGCAAATATTGCTTTCGCAGGCTTCACAGCACCGAAGATCCTCTGGATGCAGAAAAATGAGCCTGAGAACTTTAAGAAGGTAGTAAAGATTATGCTTCCTAAGGATTATCTGGCATATCGTCTGTCCGGTTCTTTTTGTACAGATGTTTCTGATGCTTCCGGTATGCTTCTTCTTGATGTGAAGAACCGCTGCTGGTCAAAAGAAATGCTGGAGATCTGTGGAATCACAGAAGAGCAGCTTCCGAAACTGTATGAGAGTTGGGAAGTAGTAGGAACTCTGAAACCTGAGATTGCGAAAGAACTTGGATTCAGTGAGAATGTAAAAGTTGTTGCAGGTGCAGGTGACAATGCGGCAGCTGCTGTAGGAACAGGTACAGTTGGTGACGGTCAGTGTAATATTTCTCTTGGAACATCCGGAACTGTGTTTATTTCCAGTAAAAACTTTGGTGTGGACGAAAATAACGCACTTCATTCTTTCTGTCATGCAGATGGAAGCTATCATCTGATGGGATGCATGCTCAGCGCAGCTTCCTGTAACAAATGGTGGGCAGAGGAGATTCTTCAGACAAAGGATTTCGCAGCAGAGCAGGCTCCAATTCAGAAGCTGGGAGAGAATCATGTATTCTTCCTTCCATATTTGATGGGAGAACGTTCACCTCATAATAATCCTGATGCAAGAGGTGTATTCTTCGGGATGTCCATGGACAGCACAAGAGCAGACATGACACAGGCTGTTCTGGAAGGTGTTGCCTTTGGTCTTCGTGATTCCCTGGAAGTTGCAAGAGGCCTTGGAATCAAGATTGAGAGAACCAAGATCTGCGGTGGCGGAGCTAAGAGCCCACTGTGGAAGAAGATTATTGCAAACGTTATGAACCTGAAGGTTGATGTTCTGGAGAACGAAGAAGGACCGTCCATGGGTGGAGCTATGCTGGCAGCAGTAGGCTGTGGTGCTTACCCGGATGTAGAAACCATCGGTAAGAAATTTGCCAAAGTTGTTGATACAGTAGAACCGGATCCTGAACTGGTTGCAAAATATGAAGAGAGATATCAGAAGTTCAGAACTCTGTATCCGGCGATGAAGCCATTGTTCTAATCGAATATCTGCCTGACATACTGGGGTTGTTGTGCTTATTTAGCACAACAACCCCATTTTGACGTACATCTGATGATGACCAATCACCATAGCCTATTTGATTATGACATATCAGGAAAAGGGCAGCTTCAGGAATTCTTCCATGGCTCTGCTGATATAGCGGCCTTTCTTCCAGTAAAAAAACACAGTGCGTTTACTGCTCTGACCGGGCAGCTTATAAAAAACAAGTTCTGAATTTGTTGGAACTCTGGAGAGCAGAAGATCCCCGATGAAAGTGATACCCATTCCCAAACATGCAATATTATAGGCAGTCATCTGCTGATCCAGGCGAAATACTACAGAAGGCGAAAAGTGATTTTCCTGACAAATGGTAAGTGCACGCTTACCGGTATCATTATCTGAACGAAGAATAATAAATGGTTCGTTCTCGAATTTGTTTAATGGAACAGAAGGAATATGAGAAGAACGGAACTGCCCGTTCCGGATTTCCTCAATAGGAATCTGATATTTCTGCAGTCTGGTATTGATTGAATAATTTTTGGGAACTGCAAGAAGAAGTTGTTCTTTCTGGTAGATATAACGTTCAAAAATCTGGTTATCCAGAATACAGTTATCAATCACCAGATCTAACTTTCCGGCCTGGAGAAACTGGGATAGCTTTGCTGTACTTTCTTCTACAAGAGAAATTTGAACATGGGGGAATTTTTGGGAAAAATCAGCAATAAGGGGAGGCAGAATCCACGAAGAAAAAAAGTTACTGCCACCTACATTAAGAGTTCCTGTTTTGAGATTTCCCAGATCCAGTAGGTAGTTTTCGAGATTATTTTCAATATCCATGACTTTTTCAACAGCCTGTATATAATGTTTTCCAACTTCAGTTAACTGCAAAGGTTTGGTACTTCGATCAAAAATAGGATAGCCAATACGGTTTTCCACACGTTTTACATTGGCGCTTAAAGAAGGCTGCGAAATGAAAAGAGCAGCAGCAGCTTTGGAAAAGCTTTTTTCCTTGTAGACCTCATAGATGTATTCCATTCCCTGAAACATATAAACTCCTCCGATATATAACTTAAACACTATATATTTTATAAAAATATATGTATTTGATTATATTATAGCAGAGATATATAATGAGGGCAAATACATGGGAGGGCGAATAACTATGAAAAAAACAGACTATCGTGTAGAAAGGGATTCTATTGGTGTAAAGGATATTCCGGAAGATGTATATTATGGAGTACAATCCTTACGTGCGGCTGAAAATTTCCACATTACGGGGCTGAATATGCATCCGGAAATTATTAACAGTCTTGCATACATAAAAAAAGCAGCAGCGATAACCAATTGTGAGGTGGGGCTTCTTGAGAAGAAAAAAGCACAGGCGATTGTCCAGGCATGTGATGAAATTGTTTCAGGAAAATTCCATAATGAATTTATTGTGGATCCTGTTCAGGGAGGAGCTGGCACATCTTTAAATATGAATGCCAATGAAGTAATTGCAAATCGCGCGATTGAGATACTGGGAGGAAAAAAGGGCGATTATACAATTATAAATCCTAACGATGATGTGAATTGTGGACAGTCTACCAATGACGTGATTCCTACTGCCGGTAAAATGACTTCTCTTCGTTTGTTGCAGAATCTGAAAAAACAGCTTCTTCGCCTCTATGATGCTCTTAATGAAAAAGCTACAGAGTTTGATCACATAATAAAAATGGGGCGTACACAGATGCAGGATGCAGTACCAATTCGTCTGGGACAGGAATTTAAGGCATATTCGGTAGCAATCATGCGTGATATCCACAGAATGGATAAAGCAATGGATGAAATGCGGACTCTTAATATGGGAGGTACTGCTATTGGAACAGGAATTAATGCAGATGAGGGCTATCTGAGAAGAATTGTTCCAAATCTCACTGAAATATCGGGAATGGACTTTATACAGGCTTTTGATCTGATTGATTCCACTCAGAATCTGGATCCATTTGTAGCTGTTTCCGGTGCTGTGAAAGCATGTGCGGTAACTCTTTCCAAAATGTCAAATGATCTCCGTCTGATGTCCTCCGGTCCACGTACTGGTTTTGGGGAGATTAATCTTCCGGCAAAACAGAATGGTTCCTCTATTATGCCAGGTAAAGTTAATCCGGTTATTCCTGAAGTAGTGAATCAGGTTGCTTTTAATATTATTGGTAATGATGTTACCATTACCATGGCTGCAGAGGCTGGTCAGCTGGAATTAAATGCGTTTGAGCCGATTATTTTCTATTGCATGTTTCAGTCTATCGATACTCTTGGCTATGCAGTCCAGACATTGGTAGATAATTGTATTGTAGGAATTACGGCAAATGAAGAAAGATGCCGTTATCTGGTAGAAAACAGTGTAGGTATTATCACTGCAATCAGCCCCCATCTTGGATATCAGAAGGCTGCGGATATTGCAAAAAAGGCAATTAAGACAGGCGAATCTGTAAGAAGTCTGATTCTGAAAGAAAAGCTTATGGACGAGGATGAACTTAATCGCATTCTGGATCCGATCCATATGACGGAACCTGGTATTTCCGGAAAAGATTATCTTATAAAAAAATAAAGAAAAAAACAGGCGGGAAAATCTTCCCGCCTGTAAAATCGTCTGGACACATATCATATATAAATATGATTTTTATATTTTTGAATTATTCGATTGATTTCAACCGGATTAGAACAGACCTGTGATCTTACCTGTCTCGTCTACGTCGATTCTCTCAGCAGCCGGAACTTTAGGAAGACCTGGCATTGTCATGATCTCGCCTGTAAGAGCTACGATGAATCCTGCACCAGCGGAAATCTTCAGGTTACGTACTGTAACTTCGAAGTCAGTAGGAGCACCCAGTTTAGTCTGGTCATCTGTTAAGCTGTACTGTGTCTTAGCTACACAGATCGGGCAGTTGCCAAAGCCAAGAGCTTCTAACTGTTTCGCCTGTTTCTGAGCGTTAGCTGTCAGAACTACTTTCTTACCGCCATATACTTTCTGAACGATCTGGTTCAGTTTGTCTTCGATAGAACCTTCCAGTTCATATGCATAGGAGAAGTCGTTTGGTTCTTCAACAAGACGGATAACTTCTTCTGCAAGTTTGATTCCGCCTTCGCCGCCTTTTGCCCATACTTCAGAAAGAGCAACGTTAACGCCCAGTTCTTTACATTTAGCTTCTACAAAGTCAAGCTCTGCTTTTGTATCTGTAGGGAATGCGTTGATAGCAACAACACATGGAAGTTTGTATACGTTTTTGATGTTGGAAACGTGTTTTAACAGGTTCGGGATACCTTTTTCAAGAGCTTCCAGGTTTTCATTGTTAAGGTCAGCTTTAGCAACGCCACCGTTGTATTTCAGGGCACGTACTGTAGCTACGATTACAACTGCGCTTGGTTTTAAACCAGCCATACGGCATTTGATATCAAGGAATTTCTCAGCACCAAGGTCAGCACCGAAACCAGCTTCTGTGATTGCATAATCAGCAAGCTTCATAGCCATCTTTGTAGCTGTTACAGAGTTACATCCATGAGCGATGTTTGCGAATGGTCCGCCATGTACGATTGCAGGAACGTGTTCCAGAGTCTGTACAAGGTTTGGTTTCAGAGCATCTTTTAACAGGGCTGTCATAGCGCCTTCTGCGTGAAGGTCACCTGCTGTTACAGGTTTCTGCTCGGAAACTTTTCCGTATGTATATCCGATGATGATCTTGGATAATCTTTCTTTCAGGTCTTTGATGTCGCTTGCAAGACAGAGAACTGCCATGATTTCAGATGCAACTGTGATGTCGTATCCGTCTTCACGAGGCATACCGTTTGTCTTTCCGCCAAGACCATCTACTACGTTACGAAGCTGACGGTCGTTCATATCTACACATCTTCTCCATGTGATCTTACGTGGGTCGATGTTTAATGCATTGCCCTGGAAGATATGGTTATCGATCATAGCTGCCAGTAAGTTGTTAGCTGCGCCAATGGCATGGAAGTCACCTGTGAAGTGAAGGTTAATATCTTCCATAGGAACAACCTGTGCATATCCGCCGCCTGCTGCACCACCTTTTACACCGAATACCGGTCCTAAGGATGGCTCACGAAGAGCTACCATAACACTCTTGCCAAGTCTCTGCATACCATCTGCAAGACCTACAGTAGTAGTAGTTTTACCTTCTCCTGCTGGAGTTGGGTTGATAGCTGTAACGAGGATTAATTTTCCATCCTTCTTATCACTTTCTTTCAGAAGATTGTAGTCGATTTTTGCTTTGTATTTTCCGTACTGCTCCAGATATTTGTCGTCAATACCTGCTTTCTCTGCGATCTGAGTAATTGGAAGCATCTCGCATTCCTGTGCAATTTCAATGTCTGATTTGAATCCCATAATTGTTTTTCTCCTTTCGTTTCCGCATAACATGAAAAACTTCTGTTGCTGTTCACTCCGCGATCAGCAACAATTATTAATTGAAAGAAGTATTGGCCGGTCTGCCTGGTATTCCTGATTTCTGCCCTGAAAGTTATAAAAAAAGGCCAGTATCTGAATATTTCAAATACTGCCCAGACGGTCGGCTCCCACAAACCTCCGACTCCACGTGGTTTGCACTCCACTCTTTCCGTCAGTACTCGAAGGTTCTTTCAATTGATGAATACAATATATCATTTTGAGAAAAAAATGTCAAGAAAATTTTTGTTGAAACGTCAAAAAATGTGAGTAAACTGGATAAAAGTTGTGCAAATTGATAAGAGAAGAGAATCGTAATCCCTGGTAATGAAAGAAAATACGTTTTCTCAAGGAAAGAAATTGTTAAAAAATAGACATAGTTTTCCCTGATAAATGAAGAAAATATAAAAAGCGGGTAAAGACTGTGCAAAATATGGAAAATGGAATTGACAACAGTTCAGAAGATATGTTATTCTCATCTTTAGTATGAAAAGACACTATCGTTTTCATGCAAATATTTGCTCACATTCAGAGACAGTTTCTGAATGTTAAGCCATACGGACAGGCGGGGCAGTTGCCGGGTGGGAGACACCACATTATTGATTGAGTTAGAAGCTCAAATTTTATAAGTTGATTACTTTATAATAATCAGTGCGTAAGCACACATCATCTTGTGAAACGGTCAATAAGAGCATAGCATATATTTGCCAGCGATTGAAGACGACAGCAGTCATGAATATTTCAGAATACGGGAACAGGCACAGGATACAGACGGATTTATACGGGAAATCCGGTCAGTATATAAAGAGACAGAGCCTGAGAAATTCTATAGATCATGAGAGAAGCAGATGGTGAATGAACTTATCTGCTTCTTTTTTTGTGCAGATATAGCAAATATAAAGGATATGGTTGGAGATAAACGCTTTGCGAGGATGTGTCTCACATGCGTTCGACTTGAATATATAGAGAAATAATTGAATCATTGTGCCGGTTTGAGGCAGTATACAATTGCTGAATGATAGAACTGTATTTGCCGGTACATGACGACAGGAAAAGAGGAACATGTCAAATGGATTATGAAAGACAACAGCATGCGCCCATATATGAAGCACTGGAACGTTTCCGAAAGAAGAGAGTCGTTCCCTTTGATGTGCCGGGACATAAAAGAGGAAGAGGAAATCCGGAGCTTGCACAGTTGCTGGGAGAGAAATGTGTGGGGCTGGATGTTAATTCTATGAAGCCGCTGGACAATCTCTGCCACCCGGTTTCGGTGATCAGAGAAGCGGAGGAGCTTGCAGCAGATGCTTTTGGCGCAGCGCATGCATTCCTTATGGTAGGAGGAACCACATCTGCAGTGCAGAGCATGATCCTGTCTGTCTGCAAGGCAGGGGATAAGATCATTCTGCCGCGAAATGTACATAAAAGTGCCATCAATGCCCTGGTACTGTGCGGTGCAATTCCGGTTTATGTAAACCCGGAGGTGAATGCGCAGCTGGGCATTTCCCTTGGCATGGAAGTCAGTCAGGTGGAGAAGGCTATGGATGAGAATCCGGATGCGGTGGCAGTTCTTGTAAATAACCCTACCTATTATGGAATCTGTTCGGATCTGCGGACTATCGTAAAGAAGGCTCATGCAAGAGGAATGAAGGTGCTGGCAGATGAGGCTCATGGAACCCATCTTTATTTCGGCAGAAACCTTCCTGTATCCGGAATGGCGGCAGGTGCTGACATGGCGGCAGTTTCCATGCACAAATCCGGCGGAAGTCTGACACAGAGTTCGCTGCTGCTTTTGAATAAGAGTATGAATGCAGAGAAAGTGCGCCAGATCATCAATCTGACTCAGACCACAAGCGCTTCTTATCTTCTGTTGTCCAGTCTGGATATCTCCAGAAGAAATCTGGCACTCAGGGGAGAGGAATCCTTTGAAAAGGTTGCAGGGATGGCGCAGTATGCCAGAGAGGAGATCAATGAGATCGGCGGTTATTATGCATATGGTATGGATCTGATCAATGGAACCAGTGTTTTTGATTTTGATGTTACAAAACTCTCCATTTATACACTGGGAAATGGGCTGGCAGGTATTGAAGTTTATGATCTTCTCAGAGATGAATATGATATTCAGATCGAGTTTGGAGATATCTGTAATATTCTGGCTTACATTTCCATTGGAGACAGGCTTCAGGATATTGAGAGACTGGTAGGGGCATTGGCTGATATTGAACGTCTGTATAAGAAGGACAGCACAGGTATGCTTTCCGGGGAATATATCGCACCTGCAGTGGTGGCGTCTCCACAGCAGGCATTTTATGCGGAGAAAGAATCTCTGCCCATGGAACAGACGGCAGGCAGGATCAGCGGTGAATTTGTTATGTGTTATCCTCCGGGAATCCCGATTCTTGCTCCTGGGGAAATGGTGACACAGGAAATTGTAGAATACATTCTTTATGCAAGAGACAAAGGCTGTTCCATGCAGGGAATGGAGGATCCGAAGGTAGAATATCTTCAGGTTCTGAAAGGGGGTATCTGATCATGGAATTATGGTATTCCGAGTTCCATACAGGAAATGTAAAGCTTTCTGTCCGGATTAACCGACAGTTATTTTCAGGGGAAAGTGAATTTCAGAGAATCGATGTGTTTGAGTCTGAAGAATTTGGAAGATTTGTGGCTCTGGACGGTGAGATCGTATTTTCTGACAAGGATGAATTTATTTATGATGAAATGGTCACGCATGTGCCAATGACAGTACATCCCAATGTAAAAAATGTTCTGATCATCGGCGGCGGTGACGGTGGAGTTGCCAGAGAACTGATCCATTATCCACAGATTGAGAGCATTGATGTGGTGGAATCCGATAAAATGTTTGTGGATGTATGTGCGGAGATGTTTCCGGATATTGCCCAGGGACTGAAGGATGAGAGAGTCAACATTTATTATGAAGACGGCCTTCGGTTCCTGCGGAATAAAAAGGCCAGATATGACCTGATCATCAATGATTCCACAGATCCGCTGGGACATACAGAGGGACTTTTTACAAAGGAATTCTACGGAAGCTGTTATAAGGCTCTCAGAGATGACGGAATCATGGTTTATCAGCATGGAAGTCCTTTTTATGATGAGGATGAGGTGGAATGCAGAAAGATGCACAGAAAGGTTTTCCGGTCATTTCCGGTGAGCAGGGTTTATCAGGCACATATCCCTACCTGTCCCTCGGGATACTGGCTTTTTGGATTTGCATCAAAGAAATATCATCCACTGGAAGATTTCAGGCCGGAGAGGTTTGATAATCTTAATATAGAAACATGGTATTATACAACAAACCTTCACAGAGGAGCATTTATGCTTCCAAAATATGTAGAAGATTTACTGGAAGAGGAGGAAAACAGTTTATGAGTAGATTATTGGTAATCGGATGTGGTGGGGTAGCTTCAGTGGCAATTCGCAAATGCTGTCAGAACAGCGATGTTTTTACAGAGATTATGATCGCAAGCAGGACAAAGGAAAAATGCGATGCACTCAAAAAGAAGATTGAAAGTACAACGAAGACAAAAATTGAGACAGCAAAGGTAGATGCGGATAATGCAGCAGAGGTCGCAGAATTGATCAGAGCCTATAAGCCGGATGCTGTCCTGAATGTGGCACTTCCATATCAGAATCTTACCATCATGGATGCATGTCTGGAAGCCGGTGCGGATTATATTGATACTGCCAATTATGAAGCAGAGGATACAGAAGATCCCACATGGCGTGCAATCTACGAAAAGAGATGTAAAGAAAAAGGCTTTACTGCATATTTCGATTATTCCTGGCAGTGGGCTTATAATGAGAAATTTAAGGAAGCAGGACTGACTGCTCTTCTGGGAACCGGTTTTGATCCGGGTGTTACCAGTGTATTCAGTGCCTATGCCTTGAAGCATTATTTTGATGAAATCCATACCATTGATATTCTGGACTGTAACGGCGGTGATCATGGATATCCTTTTGCCACAAACTTTAACCCGGAGATCAATCTTCGAGAGGTTTCCGCAAATGGTTCCTACTGGGAAGACGGACATTGGGTAGAAACAGAGCCTATGGAATTTAAATCTGTCTACGATTTCCCTGAGGTAGGAAAGAAGGATATGTATCTTCTTCATCATGAAGAGATTGAATCACTGGCAAAAAATATTCCGGGAGTACAGAGGATCCGTTTCTTTATGACATTCGGACAGAGCTATCTGACACATATGAAATGTCTGGAAAATGTAGGAATGCTTTCCACCGCACCTGTGGAATTTAATGGACAGGAGATCGTGCCGATCCAGTTTTTGAAAGCTCTTCTGCCGGATCCTGCATCTCTGGGTCCGAGAACAGTGGGTAAAACAAATATCGGCTGTATTTTCACAGGTGTTAAGGACGGAAAAGAGAAAAGTATTTATATTTATAATGTATGTGATCATCAGGAATGCTATAAAGAGGTGGAATCCCAGGCAATCTCCTATACAACAGGTGTTCCGGCTATGATCGGTTCCATGATGGTAGTGACCGGACAGTGGAAGAAGCCGGGTGTATTTAATGTGGAAGAATTTGATCCGGATCCATATATGGAAGCACTGAACAAATGGGGACTTCCATGGAAAGTCTGCGAAGATCCTGAACTGGTAAAGGTCTGGAAAGCCAATGAAGATTGATCAACTGCAAACTCCCTGCTATGTGATCGATGAGAAGAAGATGCGGGAGAATCTGGAGATTTTGAAAAAAGTCCAGGAGGATACCGGGTGTAAGATCCTTCTGGCGCAGAAAGCGTTTTCCGGCTTTGCTCTGTATCCCATGATCGGAAAATATCTGGCAGGTACCACTGCCAGCGGTCTGTTTGAGGCAAGGCTTGGATATGAAGAGATGGGGAAAGAGAATCATGTTTTTTCCCCTGCTTACCGTACAGAAGATATAGAGGAACTGGATCGGATCTGTGACCATATTATCTTTAATTCCACAGCACAGCTGAAGAAATTTAAAGAAGTGTGTACCGGAGCCAGTCTGGGACTCCGTATTAATCCGGAATGCTCCACTCAGGGGGATCATGCGATCTATGATCCCTGTGCGCCGGGTTCAAGGCTGGGGGTTACCAGAGAGAACTTTGACGGGGAATGTCTGAAATGGATCGACGGACTGCATTTTCATACGCTCTGCGAACAGAATGCGGATGACCTGGAGAAAACATTGCAGGCGGTAGAGGAGAAGTTTGGAGAATTTCTGTCTGAGGTTTCCTGGCTGAATATGGGTGGCGGACATCATATTACCAGAGAGGATTATAATGTAAAGCTCCTGGAAAAATGTATTCAGCATATGAAGGAAACCTATGATCTGGATATTTATCTGGAGCCCGGGGAGGCTGTTGCCCTGAATGCCGGATATCTGGTGACAGAGGTTATGGACATTGTGGAAAATGAGATCAGAACGCTGATTTTGGATGCTTCTGCAGCCTGCCATATGCCGGATGTGCTGGAGATGCCCTATCGTCCGCCTCTTAAGGACAGCGGGGAAGCAGGGGAGAAGGCATATACCTACCGCTTATCTTCCTGCACCTGCCTGGCAGGAGATGTGATCGGAGATTATTCCTTTGACAGAGAGATCCAGATCGGGGACAAGCTGTATTTTATGGATATGGCGATTTATTCTATGGTGAAGAATAATACATTTAACGGTATGCCGCTGCCGGATATTGCGGTTATGCATGAGGACGGAGAGTGTGAGGTTATCAGACATTTCGGATACGAAGACTTTAAGAGCCGGCTTTCCTGATATCTGCCGGGCTATCAAAGAAAAGGAGACAGACATGGAAGTTACAGAGAAGAACAGAACAAAATATCGTATGCCCGGAGAATTTGAGCCTCATGAGGGATGTGTGATGATCTGGCCGGAACGTCCCGGTTCCTGGAATTATGGGGCAAGGGAAGCACAGAAAGCATTTGTGAAAGTTGCAGAGGCTATTGGAGAGAGCGAAAAGGTGTATATGCTGGTTTCCAAAGCTCAGATGGAGAATGCAAAGAATCAGCTTGGGAATGTTTCCGGTGTGACTTTGCTGGAATGCGAGACAGATGACGCCTGGGCCAGAGATGTGGGAGCAACCATGGTTCTGGATGAGAAAGGGGCGGTCTGTGGAGTTGACTGGCAGTTTAATGCCTGGGGAGGTACCTTTGACGGGCTTTACCGGAACTGGGAAAAGGATGACAGGGTGGCTGCCTTTATCTGCAGGACTCTCGGTTGTCCATGTCTGGATGCCAGACCTTTTGTGCTGGAGGGCGGTTCCATCCATTCTGACGGAGAGGGGACTCTGATTGTTACAGAGGCCTGTCTTCTGAGTCAGGGACGCAATCCTCAGATGAGCAGGGAACAGATAGAGGAACAGTTGAAGTACTGGCTCGGTGTCCACAAGATTATCTGGCTTCCATGTGGAATCTATCAGGATGAAACCAATGAGCATGTGGATAACGTGTGCGCTTTTGTAAGGCCCGGAGAGGTTGTGCTTGCATGGACAGAGGATGAGACAGATCCGCAGTATGCCATGTCTTTGGCTGATCTGAAGGTGCTGGAACAGGAAACAGATGCAAAGGGCAGAAAATTTAAGATTCATAAGCTTCCGATTCCTCAGAAACCGGTCTGCCTTACCCAGGAAGATGTGGATGGCTTTGTGTTTGAAGAGGGAGAAGACGAACGGGAAGCAGGAGAACGGATGGCTGCCAGTTACGTGAATTTCTATATTTCCAATGGAGGGATCATCCTTCCACAATTTGGGGATGAAAATGACAAAAGGGCAGTGGAGATTCTGCAGAAGTGTTTTCCTGAAAGAAGGATTTATCCCATTGATGCCAGAGCCATCATTGTTGGCGGTGGAAATATTCACTGTATCACCCAGCAGATTCCCGGAAAAAATATCTGACCTTGATGCAGAAAACTTTGAGAGTCATGTGTTTGAGGGTTATTACCTGAAAGTTATGAAAAAACTTACTTATGTAAACAGGAGCAGGAGGAACAGACAGGATGAGAAATGTAACAGTGGCAGCAGTTCAGATGAAATGCAGTAAAAGTGTGGAGAAAAATATTGCCCATGCAGAGGAACTGGTGCGTCAGGCAGCAGCAAAGGGAGCTGAGATTGTTCTTCTGCCGGAGCTTTTTGAACGGCCCTATTTCTGCCAGGAGCGCAGATATGAGTATTATGAATATGCGCAGACTGCAGAGGAAAACCCTGCAGTGCGTCATTTCAGCAGGGTAGCGGCAGAGTTGGGGATTGTGATTCCGGTCAGCTTTTATGAAAAAGAGGTCAATAATACTTATAACAGCGTTGCGGTTCTGGATGCAGATGGAAAGAATCTCGGCATTTATCGGAAAACACATATTCCGGATGACCATTATTATCAGGAAAAATTCTATTTCACACCGGGAGATACCGGCTTTAAGGTTTTTGATACCAGATTTGGAACCATTGGAGTTGGAATCTGCTGGGATCAGTGGTTCCCGGAAACGGCAAGATGTATGGCACTGCAGGGAGCAGAGCTTCTCTTTTATCCCACTGCCATCGGAAGTGAACCCATCCTGGAATGCGACAGCATGGAACACTGGAGAAGATGTATGCAGGGACACGCTGCCTCCAACCTGATCCCTGTGATCGCTGCCAACAGAATCGGTGAGGAAACAGTAGAGCCATGTCCGGAAAACGGAATGCAGAAATCTGCTCTTAATTTTTACGGCTCTTCTTTTATCACAGACAACACAGGTGCTCTCTGTGCAGAACTGCCCGGAGGGGAAGAGGGGGTGCTTGTAAGCACTTTTGACCTGGATGCATTAAAGGCAGACAGACTGAACTGGGGACTTTTCAGAGACCGCAGACCGGAGATGTATGCAAAAATTGTCGGAAAATGACGAAAGCAGGAGAATCCGAGTGGATTTGCAGTGTTATTTCCAAAACGATATATGTGTTTATAAGAATTTCATAAAAAGTTTATGATTATATTAGTTGCTACCTGCGGTATATATGGTAAAATAAGAGTACGAACGTTACTGATAACGGAGAGAGCAGTAGAGTTTTGATATGTATTTCTGGCAAAATGGAGTGTAGAAGATGAACAGAAAAGAATTTTTGGAAATCCTGAGAAGCCAGCTTGCCGGGCAGATGCAGGAGGGCAAAGCAGCAGCACATATCAGGTATTATGAAGATTATATACAGTCTCAGGTACGTGGCGGACGTTCAGAGCAGGAAGTACTGCAGGAACTGGGAGACCCGCATCTGATAGCAAAAACTCTGATCGATACAGATGATGGAAGTACACAGGAAGATTACGGAGAGTATTCTTCTTACGGAAGTAGTTATGGCAATGAGACAGAGCTTCCTCATCAGCAGGAGAAAAGATGGAAAAAAGTAATCGATCTTTCTACCTGGCATGGCAAGGCTGTTGTTATTGCAGCGGCGGCTGTTATAATTGTTTTACTGATACTGATAATCGGAGTTGCGATTCCGTTTTTTATTATTCTTGCAATTATTCTTTATTTTCTTTCATGGCTGAAGAAAAGAAATGATCAATGAAAATCTGTGCAGGGTTTCAGAAAAGAAACCCTGCGCAGAATCTTAAAATCTTAAGTGTAAACGTTCTTGTTTCACGATATTAATTCCCCTTGAATATTTATAATCATACAATCTCAACTTATTTCTATTCTTTAATCCTGCCAGGTGCAGGGAAAAATCCCACATTCATTTTTATATTTTTTGTTCGGAAAGGAGACGGAAAATGAAACACAATTTCAAACTGAAAGAACGCCTTGGAGCTTTGCTGCTTGCAATGCTTTTTATTCTGCAGGCAATTCTGGGGCTTGTGCCTGTCTGCGTAACTCAGGCGGCACCGTTAACTGTAGAAACATGGGACAGTGACAAGGTGGTAGATTATGGTTATCGCTTTAACATGAAGTTTCAGCCCGGAATTACCACATATGAATCTTTTGGGTGTGATAATCTGGACAGGGAAGCTTTTTCAGACAATGGAAAAAGTGAACGTGACACAGAGTGCGTTCGTGTAGGAGCGGACTATAAAGCCGGAAGCGCAGGGATGCGTTATAACAATGTAGGAAAAGATGGAAATGGAAATATTGTTGATGTCAGACTCATTCTTGTGGGAGTAGAGAATGCAGAACCCCGTTATGATCTGCGCACTGCAGAATCGATTGTTCAGAATAAAGGCGGAGCTACGTTTGCATGGAAAGATAATGAAGCTTATCCAATGGTTGGCTTTTCCAAAAACAGTATCGGTGTATTTATTTATTCTGTAGGATACGCAAAGGTTAAGTTTCAGTTTCTGAAGCATGGAACAGAAGAAACACTGCCGATCAGTGGCCATGGAACCATACGTGATATTGATGCGGGACAGGGAGTCCGTATTCCGTCAGACAGCAGTCTGGATAATGCATATGTTCTGAAAAACAATGATTATCTGACGGTAGATGGGAATTCTGTAAGCTCACCCCTTGGTTCCGTTGAGCCGGATGATCCGAGAGGATGGCTGAATCTTTTTTATAATACAGATAATTTTACGGTAGAATTCTGTCATCAGTTCAGACTGGATAAATGGGATAAAAGTCGTGAAGATGCCATTGCAAAAGCCGGTTCTCAGGAAAGATGGGCAGAGATTACAAGAAATAAATATCTGGATCCATCAGGCAACAGTTATTGTCCGAACTTTAAAGGACAGAAATACTGCAAAGCATATGCATATTTTGATTTTACATCCTATTGTTTCGGTGATGTTGAGATGAAAAAAGCGCCTGAGAAACGTGTGGGAGAGGCAAACTGTACATGGGAACAGGCAGCTGCCACATCAAAAGAAAAACCTTTTGGCATTCGTCAGGGACAGGAATTTCAGTATATGATCCGGGCAGAGGTGACACCCAATAGACTGAAATCCTTTGTGGTACAGGATATACTTGAGGATTGTCTTACTATAGAGGATGCATCAAAAGTCAGTATTGTGAATGATGCAGGGCAGACAGTGACAGACTGGTTTGATGTTGCTGTTGAAGGACAGAAAGTGACCTGCAGGGCCAAAGCAGAGAGCCTTCAGGATGAAGCATTTACAGATAATCAGACTTACACATTTACTTTAAAAGTACGCCAGAGACCGGAATCAGAAATTAACATTTCAAAATACCTTGCAGAGGATGGATACAGTATTCTTGTACCAAACCATGCATCCATGAGTTATGAACGTACAAACGGAAGCGGAGATACAATGGATACGGAAACAGTGTGGGTAAAGGGTGTGATTCCACCGGAACTGGAAGTAAAGAAAAATACTTCTCAGTATGAATGGAAAACGGGAGATATCATAGATTATGAGGTTCTGGTTTCTCAGACAAAACAGGATGTAAAAGCAGTAAATGTTGTTATTACAGACGAGCTTCCATCATGTCTGCAGTTTCTGGAAGGGCAGTATGCTGTAGAGACAAGTCAGGGAGGCGAGAACTGTACGCTTACCGGACAGGGAGAAAATGGATGGAAAGCAGAGTGTCCGTCCCTGAAGTATGGGGAGACGATCACAATCCGTTTTAAATGTCAGGCATCTGCGGATTCCAATGGACAGGAATGGGAAAATATTGTGACTGCAACAGCGGATAATCTGATCAATCCTGAGACAGGAGAACAGGAATCCAGAAAGGATATGGCAGAAGTATGGCCGAACAGTCCACAGCTTGAAATTGATAAAACAGCAGACAAATATGAATGGCAGGCAGGAGAGCAGGTAGCTTACCGGATCGTGGTGAATAATGTAACGGCAGGAACAATTGCAAAAGATGTAACTATTACTGATATTGGTCTGCCGCAGGGACTGGTTCTGGCAGGTGGTGCACAGAGCATGGAAGTACTGGGAGTTCAGCAACAGGTAAACTATCCCGTACCGGATAAGAAAACAGGACAGGCATATGAAGCGAGATCTGTGGATTCTCAGTTGAATGCAGATGAGAACGGATTTTCCTTTTATTGTTCTTATGTGCCATACAGTCAGCCTGTAACGATTATTTTCCATTGTATCGCACAGGAAGAGGCAAATGGACACGAAAGCGTAAATGCAGCAACTGTAAAAGCTGCTAATACAGATGAGAGATCTGATGATGCAGAAGTATATGTAAATTCAGGAGAATTCTGGATTGAGAAATCTGCAGATCATTATGAATGGCAGGTCGGAGAACAGGTACAGTACAATGTGGTGGTGGAGAATAAAAAAGCAGGTACAGTGGCCCGGAACGTAACTGTCTGGGATACCGGTATGCCGGCAGGACTTGCGCTTTCATCGGCAGAGGATGTATCGGTAAGCGGAATCCCACAGAATATTACGCAGCTGACAGCAGGGACCAAAGATGTTTTGAACCAGCTCAATCCGGAATTTTATAATGAGACATCAGAGAAACCGGTGAATTATGAATTTCTTCAGGAGGGAAGCGGATGGAGACTGAACATTTCAGATCTTCCGGCAAATACTCCGGTTATGATTTCTTTCCTTTGCACAGTTGCGGAAGCGGCAAATGGAATGGAAAGCATTAATGTTGCCAATGTGCAGGCGCAGAATGCCCCTGTTTCACAGGATGACGCAGAAGTGTATGTAAATACAGCAGTTCTTTCTATTGAGAAAAGTTTTCAGAATCCATATCTGGCAGCCGGGGACGGACGTGCGGAAAATGAATTTCGGGTAGGAGAACAGGTGAATTATCAGGTTACGGTTAATAATCTTCAGAAGGGATCTATCGCAAGAAATCTTGTGATCAGTGATCTTTCCCTTCCTGAAGGGCTGGCTCTGGACGGAGCTGAAGATGCTGTTACTGTAAGCGGTGTTCCGGCTGTTATTCAGAATCCGGTGGCAGGAACTGATGATGCAGGAAATCAGCTGAATCCGGAAAATTATAAAGAAACAGTGGAAAAACCGGTCAGCTGTCAGGTTACACGTCAGGGAACCGGATGGATCGTGACGATTTCAGATCTTCCGTATCAGACACCTGTGACTGTTAATTTCCGCTGTACTGCGCAGGAAAGCGTAAATGGGATGGAGATTGTAAATACAGCACAGGCGTATGCAGATAATGCACAGAAAGTAAAGGACTCCTCAAAAATCTGGGTGAACTCGCCTGTTCTTAACGTAGAGAAGACGACGGACAAACCATTTTACAAATATGGTGATATTATTACATACCGCATTGTCCTGACACAGGAGCAGACCGGATGTGTGGCGCGTAATGTTACTCTGCAGGATGTGATCGATACTCAGGGAGTACGTCTTCTGAAGGATTCGGTGATTCTGATGGATGAGAAAGGAAATGTGGCAGATGCTGATGTACAGATCAATGATGATAATACTTTCCTGATGTCAACAGGCAGGACACTGGTCAGGGACAGCAGATATAGTATCTGCGATAATGATAAAGGCGGTCTTTTTGAGCAGGTAATGTATAATCCTCTGGACTGTCAGGAACAGAAAAGTATGATCGTGGAATATCAGGCAGCAGTGATTGATGCAGCCCTGGCAGGACAGAAAGTGCACAATACTGCAGTTGCAGACAGCAGTGAAAAGATACCTGCAACCGGGGAAGCAGAGACAGAGGTACACAGTCCGATTCTGGAAATTGTGAAGGAATCAGATAAGAAAGAGTATGCGTCCGGTGAGAAAGGATACTATAAGCTGACAGTAAGACAACTGCGTGAGGATGTCACAGATCAGAATATTGTTATCGAAGATAAACTGGAAACCCAAGGGGCTTCCATTGTAAAAGACAGCATTTTTGTGAAGAAAAACGGTATAGAACTGAAAGATGCCAAAATAGAGGCAGATGATACAGGATTTGTAATTCAGACAGGAGCATCGTTGTCAGATATGGATAAAATTGAAGTCTGCTATGAAATGGTATTTAAAACAGAAAGCACAGAGCCTGAAAAAATTGTAAACACAGCGAAAGCAAGAGGAGATATTTCACCGGAAATTGCGGCGCAGCAGGAGGTATATGTGAAAACAAAAGCAGAACCCACTGCCACACCAACACCGTCTGCAACACCGAAACCAACAGAAACACCAAAGCCGACAGAGACACCAAAACCTACAGAAGTACCGAAACCGACGGAGCAGCCAAAAGCCACACCAACACCATCTGTACCGGGAACCTGCCCGAAAATGACTCCTGTACCGACGAAAGCACCGTTGGCATCTTACAATGGTGGAAATAATGGAGGCACAACTTCCGGAAACGGAGGCAGCAGTTACGGAAATTCGGGTGGATACGGAAGCTATCAGGGTGGTTCCATGGCAGGAAGTTCTAAAACAGGAGATGTCAGACCGTTTAAAATGATGGCTGTTCTTGGACTTATCGGAATGGGACTGCTGACAGGAGGTGTGGTGATCTACAGAAGAACTGTTTCCGGGAAAAGAAATATAAAGGGTATGCCGCGGAAATGAAAAAACTCAGAACATTTGCAGTAAGTATGATCATAGCAGCAATTGGGCTTCTTATATATTGTGCCGGCTTCTATATAAAAAGTTATGAACAGAATCTTGCAGCAAGGCAGGAATATGCAGAGCTTTCCCAAATGGCAGGGGTGAAGAACAGAGAAGGTGCCGGATTATTGGCAGATGGCAAAAAAACTGATGAAGACAGCAGTACAAAAAACAGTGAAAAAAAACGCAGGAAAAAACAGAGAAGATCTTCTGAATCAAAAAACAAAAACTGTACAGATGAAATCAGGGAATCCTTCGGGATTTCCTGGGAAAATTTAAGAAAGATCAACTCTCAGACAGTTGCCTGGATTACTGTCCCGGGAGCCGATATTTCTTATCCTGTAGTTCAGGCGGCAGATGATGAATATTACCTGAAACATAATTTCAGAGGAGAGGAAGATCTGTTTGGATGTATTTTTCTGGAACATGACATAAAAAAGAATTTCACAGATTCCCACAGTATTCTTTACGGGCATAATATAGAAGGTAATATGATGTTTGCAAATCTGAACCGTTATGAACAGCCTGAATTTCTAAAAAAATGTCCTGAAATTGAGATCACAACACCAAAAAGAAAGTTTCTGTACAAAATTTTTTCTGTGGAACAGGCATCTTCCCAAAGCCCGGCATTTGAATATGGATACAAGTTATCCAGTCCTGCATACAGGAGACAATTATCTATATTGAAAAATAATTCCATGTATGACACAGGAGTAGAGCCTGATGAAAGGGAGAGAATGGTGACTCTGATCACCTGTAATTCACGTCTGGATAAAGAAATACGTATGGCGGTACATGGGATTTGCCATGAATGTTATGGTATAGAAAAAGCTGAGCCGAAGTGATGTTGAAATCAATCGGATATTGGTAACTTTCGTAAAGGATGAACTGTTACTGTTCACACATCACTATCCCTCGAGGTGTTTTGGAAAAAACTAATGAAAAATCTCTCGATATTTTGTATAATTTATGCATAAAAAACAACTTGTTCGTACGTGCGTACAAGTTGTATCCTAAATACAGGAGGGAAGAAGACATGACAGATAATGGAAAGCCGAAATATTTCTCACTGATGGAACAGCTCAGAAGTGATATTATGTCAGGAGCTATCCGACCGGGAGAGAAGCTTCCTTCAGAAAACGAGCTTTCACAGAAATATTCCCTGAGTAGACATACAGTTCGTAAAGCACTGGGAATCCTGGAGCAGGACGGATATGTAGAGGCATTTCACGGAAGAGGTACTTATTGCTCTGAGAATATGCGCCATATAAAGAATTCAAAGAATATTGCGGTAGTGACCACATATATTTCTGATTATATTTTTCCGAGACTGATACAGGGAATGGATAATGTCCTTTCAGAAAGCGGTTACAGTATTATCCTGAAAAACACAGCAAACAGCAGACAGAAAGAGGCCAGATGTCTGGAGGAACTTCTGAAGAAAGATATTGATGGACTGATCATTGAACCAAGCAAAAGTGAGATGATCTGTAAACACAGAAATCTTTATCAGAATCTGGATAAATTTGAAATTCCGTATGTGTTTATTCAGGGAATCTATTCAGAAATGAGGGATAAACCTCATATTCTTATGGATGATGCACAGGGAGGCTATCTTGTAACAAAATATCTGCTGGAACTGGGACATAAAAAGATCAAGGGTTTCTTTAAGGCAGACGATATGCAGGGACTGGAGCGCCACAAGGGATATGTGAAGGCCTTACAGGAGTCAGGGATTGCCTATGATCCTGATGATGTTGTCTGGTTTCATACAGAGGACAGGAAAGTAAAACCTGCACTGATGGCAAAAGAAATGGTACAGAGCGGACAGCTTCCGGATGGAATCGTCTGTTACAATGATCAGATTGCTGTTCAGGTTATGGAAGAACTGGAGAAAATGGGAGTCAGGATACCGGATGATATTTCCATTACCGGTTATGACAATTCACTGTATGCTCAGCGAGGAAGCGGAATCACAACGATAGCTCATCCGCAGGAAAAGCTGGGAGAAATGGCAGCAGAGCTTATACTTGAGAAGATCAACGGAGTTCCTGAAGAAGAAAGTAAGGTTGAAAGACTGATTTATCCGGAACTGATCATACGGGGATCATGCAGAAAAATATTGTAAACAAATGAAATAAATAAAAAATAAAAATAAATCCGGGAGGAATTTTATCATGAAAACAGGAAGAAACTATAAGTTCTGGTTTTGTACAGGTTCACAGGATCTTTACGGAGATGAGTGCTTAAGAAAAGTTGCTGAGCATTCCAGAATCATTGTTGAGGAATTAAACAAGAGTGGTGTTCTTCCATTTGAATTAGTATGGAAACCAACACTGATCACAAACGAACTGATCCGTAAAACATTTAATGAGGCAAATGCAGATGAGGACTGTGCAGGTGTTATCACATGGATGCATACTTTCTCACCGGCAAAATCATGGATTCTTGGTCTGAAAGAATACAGAAAACCGCTTTGCCATCTTCATACACAGTTTAATGAGGAGATTCCTTATGATACCATTGATATGGATTTTATGAATGAAAACCAGTCTGCTCATGGCGGTCGTGAATATGGTCATATTGTTACAAGAATGGGAATCGAAAGAAAAGTTATTGTCGGACACTGGGCAGATAAAGATGTTCAGGAAAGACTTGCTTCCTGGATGCGTACAGCAGTTGGTATCATGGAGAGCAGCCATATCCGCGTATGTCGTGTAGCAGATAACATGAGAAACGTAGCTGTTACAGAAGGTGATAAAGTAGAAGCACAGATCAAATTCGGATGGGAAGTTGATGCTTATCCTGTAAATGAGATTGCTGATTATGTAAAAGATGTAGCTAAAGGTGATGTAGATGCGCTGGTAGATGAATACTACAGCAAATATGATATTCTTCTTGAGGGAAGAGATCCGGAAGAATTTAAACGTCATGTAGCAGTTCAGGCTCAGATTGAGATCGGATTTGAGAAATTCCTGGAAGAGAAAAATTATCAGGCAATCGTTACACACTTTGGAGATCTGGGTGCTCTTAAACAGCTTCCCGGACTTGCAATCCAGAGACTTATGGAAAAAGGCTATGGATTCGGTGCAGAAGGCGACTGGAAGACAGCTGCAATGGTTCGTCTGATGAAGATCATGACAGCTGGTGTAAAAGATGCAAAAGGAACTTCCATGATGGAAGACTATACATATAACTTTGTACCTGGAAAAGAAGGAATCCTTCAGTCTCATATGCTTGAGGTATGCCCGTCTGTCGCAGATGGTAAGATCGGCATTAAAGTATGCCCGCTTTCCATGGGTGACAGAGAAGATCCTGCAAGACTTGTATTCACAAGCAAGACAGGCCCGGGTATTGCAACATCCCTGATCGATCTTGGAGACCGTTTCCGTCTGATCATCAACGATGTGGAATGCAAGAAGGTTGAGAAACCGATGCCGAAGCTTCCTGTAGGAAGTGCATTCTGGACACCACAGCCAAATCTTAAGACAGGTGCAGAAGCATGGATCCTTGCAGGCGGAGCCCACCATACAGCATTTTCCTATGACCTGACAGCAGAGCAGATGGGTGACTGGGCAGCAGCTATGGGTATTGAAGCTGTTTACATTGATAAAGATACAAATATTCGTGATTTCAAGAATGAACTGAGATGGAATGAACTTGCATTCAGAAAATAATAATTTTTGTAATTAATACAGAGGCTGTCATATCAGGCTGAAATTAACTGCCTGGAATGGCCGCCCTGAGAAGTTTAAAGTAATAAAAAGTATGTTAAAACCGTAAAATTTCCATGGTAAAACAATAAAAGAAATGCAATAATATTGGTGTACAAACAATATATGATTATAGATTGTCGAATGATCTGTAATCATAAATAACAGAGAAACAGGGAGGTACATAAAAATGGGAGCAGCAGAAGCAAAAGCAGCGATTCTCGCTAACAAAACAGCGCTTGGTATTGAATTTGGTTCTACCAGGATCAAAGCAGTACTTGTAGATGATAAAAATCAGCCAATCGCATCTGGCGGTCATGAATGGGAAAATCGTTATGAAAACGGTGTCTGGACATATAGCCTTGATGATATCTGGACAGGCATTCAGGACTGTTATCAGGATATGGCAAGGGATGTGAAGGCAAAATATGACATAGAACTGGAATCTGTAGGTGCATTTGGCGTCAGCGCCATGATGCATGGATATATGCCATTTAACAAAGAGGGAGAACTTCTTGTACCATTCCGTACATGGAGAAATAATATTACAGGGGAAGCCAGTGAAAAGCTGATGGAGCTGTTTAATTACAATATTCCTCAGAGATGGAGTATCGCACATCTGTACCAGGCAATTCTTAATGGCGAGGAACATGTAAAAGATATCGATTATATTACAACTCTGGAGGCTTATGTCCACTGGAAACTGACAGGAAAGAGAGTTCTCGGTATCGGTGACGCAGCAGGTATGTTCCCGATTGATACCACAAAGGCAGATTACAACCAGGAGATGGTTGATAAATTCGATGAACTGGTTGCTCCTTATGGATTCTCATGGAAACTTCGCGATATTATGCCGAAAGCCCTTGTTGCAGGTGAAGATGCCGGTGTTCTTACAGAAGAAGGTGCGAAACTTCTCGACGTAACAGGAAAACTGAAAGCCGGAATCCCGATGTGCCCTCCGGAAGGTGATGCAGGAACAGGCATGGTTGCCACAAACAGTGTAGCAGTACGTACGGGTAATGTTTCCGCAGGAACTTCTGTATTTGCCATGATCGTTCTGGAAAAAGAGCTTTCCAGACCTTATAAAGAAATTGATATGGTTACCACTCCGTCCGGACATCTGGTAGCTATGGCTCATTCCAACAACTGTACTTCTGACCTGAATGCATGGGTAAATATATTTAAAGAGTTTGCAGAAGCTATGGGTATGGAAGGGGATATGAACAAACTGTTCGGAACCCTTTATAATAAAGCACTTGAAGGAGATCCGGACTGTGGCGGACTTCTGTCTTACTGCTATTTCTCAGGCGAGCATATGACAGGCTTTGAAGAAGGACGCCCGTTATTTGTACGTTCTCCTGAGAGCAAATTCAATCTTGCAAACTTTATGAGAACCAATCTGTATACATGCCTTGGAGCCATGAGGGTAGGTCTGAACCTTCTGTTTGAGAAAGAAAATGTAAAAGTAGACCGTCTTCTTGGTCATGGAGGATTATTCAAGACAAAAGGCGTAGGACAGCAGATTCTGGCAGATGCTGTCAATGCACCGGTATCTGTAATGGCTACTGCAGGTGAGGGCGGAGCGTGGGGAATCGCACTTCTTGCTTCTTATCTGGTAAATAAAGAAGAAGGTGAGACTCTGGAAAGCTTCCTTGATAACAAAGTATTTGCAGATCAGGAAAGCAGCACACTGGATCCAAAACCGGAAGGTGTGGCTGGATTCAATGCATTTATGGACAGCTATATGAAAGGTCTTTCTATTGAAAGAGCAGCAGTAGAGTCTGAAATCTGGTAAATGTTGAGAAACAAACTGTTTGCCGGCGCATATGAAAATGAATAGGAAAAGAAGAATATAAAAAACAGAGCAGCATCGCAGATCATGAGACCGGCGATGCTGTTTTTTGCAGTTTTTCTGAAATTGTTATCAAGTGATTCACAGCCGGATAAATACAAAGAGAAAGCCCCGGCAGGGGAGCTGCCGGGACTTTCAAGGGGAGTATAAATAATTAAATAAGGGGTTTATGTAAAAAAAATTTTTGAAGGGTAAATTCTTTTTACAGCTATGATTATAATATAGCTTGGTGAAAAAAGCAACATATTTTGATGAATATTCCCCCCGGTTTTTGGGATAATAGTCAATGTGAAGCACTTTCAGCGATGAAGTGTGGAAGAAAAAAACCGGATTTTGCAGAGTATCAGGAGATCCGGGCAGATAAATCTCATCAGGAGGAAAATAATAATGGCAAAAAACTATGAATCTGAGAGTAAAAACAGCAGAAATTACACAGGAACTTCAGATAAGAACAGCTATGGCAATGAAATGAACCATGCTGGTAATGCAAAAAACAGTGTGAAAAGCAAAAACGAGACAGATTGTAGAAGTAAAGCAAAAAATAAAACTTCCCAGTCTTACAGCTCAGAAGAAGACAGATATTGATTGGATCAGGAGGGGGAAATGCCCCTCCTGATCTGCTGTGAGCCAATTTATGTGTCGGCTGTTTTTTGTCAGGCAGTGGCACATCTGTCCCTGATATCATATGATATAACAAAAAGGAGTCTGCCATGTTTCCGGTGGAAACGATTTCTGCAAAAATGCTGGATTATTATGTGGGCCGAAGGGACACGTTGATCATAGATCTGAGAGAAAAAGAGTCTTATATGCACAGTCATGTAAAAGGAGCCGTAAACATGCCATATGGAGAAATAGACGGATATACAGCCTTTCCAAAAGGGAAAATACTGGTTCTGTACTGCGACAGGGGAGGGGCAAGCCTTCTGCTTGCAAGGCAGCTTGCAAAGCTTGGGTACTGTACCAGGTCTGTTATAGGCGGTTTTGGAGCATATCGGGGAAGAAATCTTGTAATTTCGCCATAAGCATGATAAGGTGTAAGAGAAAAAATACGAACCGGTATATCTTCAGGTTATTTCAGAAATCAATCTGTCGGCATACCAATAAAAGAGGAGACACAAAACTATGAAATATATGTTTGCATCAGATGTCCATGGTTCTGCATACTACTGCAGAAAAATGCTGGATGCCTATAAAGAAGAAAAGGCAGAACGCCTGGTACTGCTGGGCGATCTGCTCTATCATGGCCCGAGAAATGATCTTCCCAGAGAATATGCTCCCAAACAGGTCATTTCCATGCTTAATGACATGAAGAAAGAAATTTATGCTGTACGTGGGAATTGTGAAGCTGAGGTCGATCAGATGGTCCTGCAGTTTCCGGTTATGGCAGACTACTGTATTCTGAACCTGGATGGAAGAACCTTTTATGCCACACATGGGCATATTTACAATGAAAATAATCTGCCTCCGATCCAGGAAGGAGATATTCTGATCCATGGACATACCCATGTACTGAAAGCAGAGCAGAAAGAAGGCTATGTACTTCTCAACCCGGGTTCTGTTTCCATTCCAAAAGAAGGAAACCCGCCTACATATGCGATCTTTGAGGACGGTGTGTTTACAATTAAGGATTTTGAGGGAAATATTGTTAAGAGCATAGAATTATAGGGAAGTCCCATCTACATATAGAAAGGATAAAGAATGGAAAAATTTGAACTGATCGCTCCATGTCATTTCGGTATGGAAGCTGTGCTGAAACGTGAGATCCTTGATCTGGGCTATGAGATTACCAAAGTAGAGGATGGAAAAGTAACATTTGAGGCAGATGCACAGGGAATCGCAGATGCCAATATCTTTCTGCGTTCCACAGAAAGAATCCTGCTGAAAGTAGCAGAAGTAAAGGCAGAAACCTTTGACGAGCTTTTTGAAAAGACAAAAGCCCTGCCATGGGAAAATTATATTCCCAAGGATGGGAAATTCTGGGTTGCCAAGGCCAATTCTGTGAAGAGTAAGCTCTTTAGCCCGTCTGATATCCAGTCCATTATGAAAAAAGCCATTGTAGAGCGTCTGAAGGGCGTATACGGGGTGTCCTGGTTTGAAGAGGATGGGGCAAGCTTTCCTATCCGCGTGGCATTTATGAAAGATGTGGCCACGATCGGTATTGATACCTCAGGGGTATCTCTGCATAAAAGAGGATATCGTAAAATGACAGTGAAAGCTCCGATCACAGAAACACTGGCATCTGCTCTGATCATGCTTACACCATGGAATAAAGACAGGATTCTGGTAGATCCTTTCTGCGGAAGCGGTACCTTTCCTATTGAAGCAGCAATGATGGCAGCAGATATTGCACCCGGCATGAACCGTTCCTTCCTTGCTGAGGAATGGAAGCATCTGGTTCCGAGAAAATGCTGGTATGATGCAAATGAAGAGGCACAGGACAGGATAAATCTTAATATTGAAACAGATATCCAGGGCTTTGACATTGATCCTGAGGCGTTGAAGGCTGCCAGAGCTAATGCAAAAATGGCAGGTGTGGACAAGCTGATCCATTTCCAGCAGAGAGCGGTAAAAGATCTCCGCCATCCCAAACCATATGGATTCATCATCACAAACCCTCCTTATGGGGAACGACTGGAAGAAAAAGAGAATTTAACTCAGCTTTATCGTGAAATCGGGGAAAGCTATGAAAGGCTTGACAAGTGGTCCATGTATCTGATCACATCTTATGAGAAAGCGGAGAACGATATCGGGCGAAAAGCAGATAAAAACCGTAAGATCTATAATGGTATGCTTAAGACCTATTACTATCAGTTCCTTGGGCCGCGCCCACCGAAGAAAAACCGTAGCTGAGTGCTTATGTAATTGCGAAAAATCAAAATAAAAAGAGGATACAAAGGATTATGAAAAAAATAATTTTTGCTACCGGAAATCAGGATAAAATGAGAGAAATCCGCGAGATCCTTGCAGATATGGATGTAGAGGTTGTTTCTATGAAAGAAGCGGGAATCCATGCAGATATTGTAGAGGATGGTTCTACTTTTGAGGAAAATGCTGTGATCAAGGCGAAGACTATCTGCGAACTGACAGGGGAGATCACTCTGGCAGATGATTCCGGTCTGGAGATTGACTATCTGAATAAAGAGCCGGGCATTTATTCTGCCCGTTATATGGGAGAAGATACCTCATATCATATCAAAAATGCAAGTCTGATAGAGAGACTGAACGGAGTTCCGGACGAGAAGCGTACTGCAAGGTTCGTATGCGCCGTTGCAGCGGCTTTTCCGGATGGAAGTGTAAAAACAGTGCGTGGAACAATGGAAGGCCGTATAGGCTATGAGGAGAAGGGAGAGAACGGCTTCGGCTATGATCCGATCTTCTACCTGCCGGAATATGGATGTACTTCTGCAGAGCTTTCCGGCAAAGAGAAAAATAAGATCAGCCACAGGGGAAAAGCATTACGTGCCATAAAGGATGAACTGAAATGAAGGTACTGATCGTCAGCGATACTCATGGACAGGATGAGAATCTGGAAGAGACAGTGCTCAGAGAAGCTCCCTTTGATTATCTGATCCACTGTGGTGATGTGGAAGGCAGAGAGATTTTCATTGAGGCACTGGCAGAGTGCCCATGTACGATTGTCGCAGGAAATAATGACTTTTTTACAGATCTTCCCTATGATGAAGAAGTTACCCTGGAGGGACATAAGATACTGGTTACACATGGACATCATTATTTTGTGTCCCGGGATTATGATAAACTTGTTGAGAATGCGCAGGCTAAGGGATGTAAGATTGCAATGTATGGTCATACTCACATGCCTTTGATCGAGAATGAGGATGGGATTCTGGTAATTAATCCCGGCAGTCTTACCTACCCGCGTCAGAGAGGCCGCAGGCCAAGCTATGCAGTTATGCAGATAGAAGAGGGAAAAGATCCTCAGGTCGAGATCAGATACCTCTGAAAAATTATTTAACTGAATCAGGTAAGTTACTTGCGGAGGCTGCGAATATCCGCCTGACTCATCTGACTGTATATTTTTGAGGTATTGTTGATCGGATAACGGCAATACCTCTTTTTGCAGATACGTGACAGTAAAAAAATAGAAGAAAAAATAAAAAAAGTTAAGATTTTTTTATTGTATAAAAAAAATATCTTTTTACAAAAAATCTCAAAAATCAGTAAAAAACCCCTTTTTGCGAACAAAAAAAACGATTTTTTCGAAAAAAGTGAAAAGCCCGCAAAGCCTTGTGTTTAGCGGGTTTCAGGAACTTTTTGAGGGATAAAAAATCACTTTTTCAAAAAAAATCAAAAAAAAATGAAAAAAGGTGTTGACATTTGGGGTTGCTTAACATATAATATGTCTTGCGTCGGACAACGAAGCACAAATAAATAAAGAAAAACAGCGGGGTGTGGCTCAGCTTGGCTAGAGCGCCTGGTTTGGGACCAGGAGGCCGCAGGTTCGAATCCTGTCACCCCGATGCTGTAAACAATACCGTTTCAGCGACATGCGGG
>ENA-OPXB01000115-OPXB01000115.1-human-gut-metagenome-genome-assembly--contig:-NODE-115-length-66674-cov-7.588991_pt1 | contig 66674 bp, 50 predicted proteins | sample MGYA00241516_ERZ502024 | MGnify/ENA primary metagenome ERZ502024 (study PRJEB25962, sample SAMEA2041926) | human gut metagenome | biome: human gut; feature: human-associated habitat; material: faeces...
CCTTCGGGAGTAAGACCCCTTGAAGACTACAAGGTAGATAGGGCAGAGGTGGAAGCATGGCAACATGTGGAGCTGACTGCTACTAATAGGTCGAGGGCTTAATCTGGTTAATAACTGAGAAAAACAAATCGGATTTGTATGAAGTTTTGAAGGTATATACTTATTAAATATGAATTATTTAAGACATCCAATGAGATGTCTTTTTTTTGTAAAAAATAATAAAAAAATAATAAAAAAATAATGAAATAATAATTAAAAACTGCTATAATGTTTTCGGTTACTTATCGAAAACATTAATTTATTAAGGAGGTTGTTATGGAACAAAAGAAACAGGAGCCAATTCGTGATGCGAGACAGCTTGGAACGGCCAAGATGCTGATTCTTGGTTTGCAGCATATGTTTGCTATGTTCGGCGCAACAATTCTTGTGCCTATTCTTGTATCAGGATATTTTCAGAAGGCTTGTGGGGAGCCGCTTACCAGAGGTCTTTCTGTATCGGTTACCCTATTTTGTGCAGGCTTTGGCACGCTTATATTTCATCTGTGTACAAAGTTTAAGGTACCGGCTTTTTTGGGTTCGTCATTTGCTTTTTTAGGAGGCTTTTATACTGTTGCAAACCTTGACAGTGGTATGTATGCAGATATGGCTGTCAATGATAAGGCCGCGTATGCGTGTGGGGGAATATTTGTTGCGGGTATGCTTTATTTCGTACTTGCACTTATCATTAAGCTGGTTGGAATTAAGCGTGTAATGCGTTTTCTTCCACCTGTAGTGACAGGACCTATTATCATATGCATTGGTCTTTCACTTGCCGGCTCAGCTATCAATAATGCTTCAACAAACTGGGTTCTTGCAATTATCGCACTTGGAGTTATAATTATTTTCAATATATGGGGAAAGGGCTTATTTAAGATCATTCCTATTCTAATGGGAGTAATTATTTCCTATGTTGTGGCTCTTATTATGAATACTGCTGGAATTACTAATCCTGATGGTTCCGCAATTCTTGATTTTACATCAATTGCATCATCTGCGTGGGTCGGAATACCTAAATTTCAGTTCATGAAGTTTGATATTACGTCCATTCTTGTTATGGCGCCTATCGCTATTGCGACTATGATGGAGCACATTGGCGACATGTCTGCTATTTCTGCTACAGTAGAGCAGAACTTTATTGCTGATCCAGGTCTTCATAGGACACTTATAGGTGATGGAATTGCAACTGCATTCGCAGGAGCTATCGGAGGACCGGCTAATACAACATATGGTGAGAATACTGGAGTGCTTGAGCTGTCTAAGGTATATGATCCGAGAGTTATCCGTATTGCGGCTGTTTTTGCTATTGCACTTTCGTTTATTCCAAAGTTTTCGGCTGTAATATCTACTATGCCATCAGCGATTATAGGTGGAGTTTCATTTATGCTTTATGGAATGATTTCAGCAATAGGAGTTAGAAATGTTGTTGAAAACAAGGTAGATCTGATGAAATCAAGAAATCTGATTATTGCAGGTGTTATTTTTGTATGTGGTCTTGGTTTTGGAAATGGACTGACATTTACTGTAGCAGGAACATCAATTACATTGACAGCTTTGGCAATTGCAGCTATCGCAGGGATTTTCTTAAATGCTATTCTGCCGGGAAATGATTACGAGTTTGGAAAGAATCCTGATGGAGATGCAAGCAGGGGTGTGTATATGATGAACACTGACAATGATGAGGAAGAGGAATCATAGAAGTTAATTTGTATTTAAACGGATTTGTTAGTTGTAACAGTAAATAATTTAACAAACATTAAAAAGATATTAATAATATTTTACTTGATAAAGTTATATATATTCTCTACAATAAACTGGTATGGTGTATTTTCATAATTCACTTTACCAGTTTTTTTAAGGGGATTAGATTTAATGGACAGAAAAAAGATATTTTGGGCGATAGCTTCTGTTTTTATAGCTATCTTAAGCATATGGACTGTTGTCTCACAGAGCAAACATTTTTCGTTTGAAATTCTTATGAGTTTTATCAGAAATGCAAATAAAGGCTGGCTTTTTATGAGTTTTGTTTGTACGTTTGGGTTTATTTGGTTTGAAGGCTTTGCTCTGGTACGCATGGCAAGACACTTTGGGTACAAAACCAGCGCGATTGATGGTACTGTGTATGGTGGAGCTGATGTGTATTTTTCGGCTATTACACCATCGGCATCGGGAGGACAGCCAGCCAGTGCGTATTTCATGATAAGGGATGGCATACCGGGCTATGCTGCTACAGTGGCCCTGCTGATTAATCTTGTTATGTATACACTTTCACTTTTAACAATTGGCTTACTATGTATGATTTTTAAGTATCCATTGCTGAAAAATTTCTCAGGTATTTCGCGGATATTTATATGTTTGGGGATTGTGGTGCTGATTTTTCTGGCTCTTGTATTTTATATGCTGCTAAGGAAGGGAAGTATACTATACTCAATTTGTGATAGTCTTATCCGGCTTTTTGAAAAAATACATATAATACGGCATGGTGACAGGCTTCGAATAAAGCTTAAAAATACTATGAAAGAATATCAGGAGTGTTCAAACAGTATCACAGGGCAGACCGGGCTTCTCATCGAGATTTTCTTTTGGAATATAATGCAGAGAGTTTCACAGCTTTTGGTATCGTTTATGATTTTTATGGCAGTCGGCGAAGGCGTAAATAAGGCAGTTGATGTGAGTGTGATACAGTGTTTTGTGGCGATGGGCTCCAATTGTGTGCCGATACCCGGTGCTATGGGCGTGGCCGATTATATTATGATTGATGGGTTTAAACAGCTTGTTGGTAGTAATGCAGCAAATATGGAGCTTTTGTGCAGGGGAATGACATTTTATGGAAGTGTCATAACAAGTGCTGTTATTATTCTTATTGGATATATAATTAGAAAAAAAGTAGCAAAATAGTCTAGTACTTTTGCACAATAATATATTGTTATATTTGTTAAAATGTGTTATTATTCTATAGTAATATATTAGATATTTTTTATGAAGGTATTGGACAATGAGTAGCAATGATAGTACTGCTAAGGAGCAGAGCTTTCTATTTAATGTAAACAAAATATTTCTTGTCATCCATCTGCTGATGCTATTTATGTTTTCATCATTAGGTGTAGATTTGATGGCAGGAGTCAGTCTGATCAGCATATGCTTTTATTTCCTTGCATTCAGTCTGACAAAATCTGAAAAACTGAGCATATATGTTTATAGTGTGGCTGTTGAGATATTGCTTTATATGATACTTGCGGTGGTTTGTCTCGGAATTCAATGTAATTTTCAGCTTTTTTTGATCGATGCAATGTTTTTTCTTTTTTCCATGGATTATGTGGTCCTCAGGAAGAAAAAAAAGAATCATGTTGCCATTCTGCTTTGCTGTGTATATGCTATTGCTCTGATTATTCTTTATATGCTTGATGGCTTTTACGCACCTTTATATAAGTTGGATTCTGTTGTAATTAAGAGTATTTCTATTGCTATGATTTCTGGTGTAGTTTTCTTGATAATAACATGTATGATGTGCCTTTTGCATTTTATGTCTTCCGAGGAGGGGGCAATGGAAAAGCAGGCACAGTTTGATGCGCTGACGGAGCTTCCAAATCGTTTCTATATGATGGCAAAGCTTAAGAATCTTTTTGAGGCTGAGAAGCAGGGGGAATATTTCCTTGCAATGATTGATATTGATGATTTTAAGAAAATTAACGATTCATTCGGACATAATGTAGGAGATGATGCACTTAAGATGCTCGCTCGTACTATCGTAAACAAGGCTCGAGGTGTTGAGCTTAGCTATTGCAGATGGGGAGGAGAGGAGTTTTTACTTCTTGGCAAATGTGTCGATGGAGAGGTGCCTAAGAATTTTCTCGATGAGCTTCGTGTGGAGATTAATTCAAAATCCTTCTGGACATCTAAGGGCAGCGGAAGGATGACAGTGACCATAGGTGCAGGGAAATATAAAGTGGGGCAGGATTACAAGGAATGGATTAATTTTGTTGACAAACAGCTTTATGTCGGAAAATGCACCGGTAAGAATAAGGTTGTATGCTGAGACATATTTCAAGGCTTTGACATATTTAAATGAGCTGTAATCGTTGCTGGTCACACTGTTAGGCGTGAACAGTCACAATCGCATTGAAATTATATTGAAATTACAAATTTTAGTTGCATGAAGTCAATAATTGTGATAAAATATTGTCTGTTCGTAAGACGCCGGCATGTCGGAATGGCAGACGATGCAGACTCAAAATCTGTTGGGCGCAAGCCCGTGTGGGTTCAAGTCCCACTGCCGGCACTATTTGCAAAACCCCGTAAATCCAAGATTTTCAGTAAATCAAGGGTTTGCGGGGTTTTTTCTTTACTTACAATCTTTCAAAAATTAAAGAAATCAGGGTACTTTTAAGAAAAATTTGCCCCAAAAAGGTACCCAAAAAGGTACCCAAAAATCTGCCATATAGGCTGTAATACAAGATAGCAAACAGGAGCATTATGATGATAAAAAAGATTTATAAAAAATATGAAATTATATTCAATGTTATATTTTTCTCGATTTTCCCGATTATGGCTTTTTATCTTATGGAGTTCTACGAACATAATCCTTTTGAAGAAGTCAGATTTATGGCGGGATTTTTTAATATTATTTTGTTTGAGCTGATTGCTTGGATTCTTTATTTTATTACTGGCAGGGCAAAGTGGGCACTTCGTGCAGTTTTTATTGTGGCCATGGTTTTTGGAATGATTAATCATTATGTTATGCTTTTCCGCTCGACTCCTTTTGTCCCATGGGATATTTTTTCAATTGGTACGGCGACAAGTGTTGCATCCAATTATGATTTTGCACCGACTGCAGGAGTAGTTGTTGTTACAGTTATATTTATAGCTCTTATTGTGCTGATGCATTTTGTTGATTTCCGAATTAAGTGGAAATTCAGGTTCAGACTAATTCCGACTGTGCTTGGAATACTTGCGCTGTGTCTGTTTGTGAATGCCCTGCAGGATGAGGATTTCCAGACGGACAATTACCTGTATCCGTTTCTATTTACACCTGCATATATGACAAAGGTGAATGGAATGGCAGTGACCTTTGCGATGGATCTTAAGTTTGTGGCGGTTGATAAGCCTGATGGGTATAGCAGACAGAAGGCTAAGGAACTGCTTGACAGCTATGCCGGTACAGATGATAATTCAGCCAATAATGAAGCAAATAAATCAAATACTGCAGCTAACAGTGATTATCCAAATATTATAGTTGTGATGGATGAGGCATTTTCAGACCTGTCAGTGCTCGGTGATTTTGATACAAATACAGACTATATGCCGTTTGTGCACAGTCTTGAAAAGGGCAATGAAAACACTATAACAGGATATCTGAATACGTCTGTATGCGGTGGAAATACCGCCGATACTGAGTTTGAGTTTCTGACAGGCAATACGATGGCTTTTCTTCCGGTAGGAAGTATTCCTTATCAGCAGTATATAAAGAGCACGACACCTTCCCTTGCAAGCTATTTAAAAAGCATAGGCTACGCAACGTATGCACAGCATCCGTACTATGGCAGTGGATGGAACCGGGATACGGTCTATCCTCTTTTGGGATTTGACAATCTTTCGTTTATGCAGGATTATTCTAATCAGAGGTTTGTGCGCAAATATATAAGTGATGAGACATCCTTTGACAGGATTATTGAGACCTATGAGAACAAACCGGATGGTCAGCCGGCATTTATATTCAATGTCACTATGCAAAACCATGGTGGATACACGGATACCTACTACGGCTTTGACAATACGGTGACAGCGGATAAGCTCAATAATTCTGCACTTGATCAGTATCTTTCTTTGATTAAGCTGACAGATGAGGATTTAAAGAGCCTCATTGAATATTTCTCAAATGTGGATGAGAAAACTATAGTGGTATTTTTCGGTGATCATCAGCCAAATGATACTGTGGCAAGCTCTGTTCTTGCAGCAAACGGCATGGACTATAATAATTTATCAAATGAAGAGCTTAAGCTGCGCTATCAGGTGCCGTATGTTATCTGGGCAAATTATGATATTGATGAGGCTGCAGGAAAAGACACGAGTGTTAATTATCTGGCTGCAAACGTACTTAAAGCGGCAGGTGTGCCGACAAATGACTATCAGAGCTTTCTGCTAAAGCTGCAGGAGGAGTATCCAATTATATCAGCGGTACGTACGGATAAAACTGCAGATAAGACATTAGATAAAGCATCAAATAAATCAGACAAGGCAACCGGCAGCAAAAAGAAGCAGGCCGATTCGGATATGCTAAACGATTATAAGCTTTTGCAATATTACAGACTGTTTGACTGGGAGGATAAGTGATGAATTTTGTTAAAAAGCATCCACTTTTGACAGCGTTTTTAATTCCGTTTTTCATATGTATAATCATCTGTATAGGAAATGGTGTATATCCATTTGGCGATTACTGCCTTTTGCATATGGATTTGTATCACCAGTATCTGCCTTTCTATAATGAGCTGTGGGAGAAGCTAAGAAATGGTGCGAGCCTCATGTATACATGGAATATCGGGCTTGGCAGTGATTTTGTATCGGTATTTGCCTATTATCTGGCGAGTCCGTTAAACTGGCTTGTGGTGCTTTTTCCAAAGAGCCATATTATTGAGTTTATTGAGCTGCTTATCATTTTTAAGATTTCGCTTAGCGGAGCGACATTTTTCTATTTTTTGAAGGAGCATTTTGTGCTTCTTGGAAAGGATAACAGGTATCATAATAGTACATTTGTGCCGGCATTTGTTTTTTCTACGGCATATGCACTTTCCGGCTTTGTAGCTGCGTATAGCTGGGATGTCATGTGGATGGATGTTGTGGCGGTTGCACCGCTTGCGATAGTAGGAATTGAGAAGCTTGTGCGGGATAAAAAGCCGGTGCTTTACTATGTATCACTGGCACTTTGTATATTGTCAAACTATTATCTGAGCATCATGCTTTGCATCTTTTTGGTATTCTGGTTTGCATGGCTTTTCTTTACGCAAAAGGGCGGTAAAATGGCTGCAATTGTGAGATTCGCCGTTTACTCGCTTTTGGCTGGAGGCACTGCGATGGTGCTGATCATCCCGGAGCTTATCATTTTAAGCTACAGCGGTTCATCGGGCATCGAGTTCCCAAAGCAGATAGAGTGGTATTTTAATCTCTTATCGGAGGTCGGCAGGATGTGTACGACAGCAAGCGTCTATGAGGGTGCAGAGAACTGGCCGAATCTGTATGCCGGAGCCTTTAGTGTGATGCTTTTGATACTGTTTGTGCTCAATAAAAGGATTAATTGGAAGAAAAAAATAGCTCCCGTATTGTTTGTGTTGTTTTTCATGGCAAGCTTTGCCAATAAACAGCTTGACTTTATATGGCACGGACTGCATTTTCCGGATTCGCTGCCTGGCAGACAGTCGTATCTGTATGCATTTCTTGTATTGACCATAGGCTATGCTACAGTAAGAAAGTGGCGTGGCATAAGACTGTGGCATATTGGCGTGGCAGTGGTATTTGCATCGGCGCTTATGGCAGTAAGCACGATGTTTGCCGATGAGGATGTGACAGAGTATTATGCAGTTATCATAAGCATATTGTTTGTTGCGCTGTACGGCATTATGACAGTACTTTTAAAGCTTGCAGCAAGGAAAAACAGGGAGCTTTTGATGGTTATAACATGCGGTATTGCGATTGTGGAGCTGGCTGTCAATATGGCTGTGACAGGACTTGGATGTACCGGCAGAAGCAGCTACAATGCCAATGTGGACGATATGCAAAAGGCACTGGAGCTGGCAAAAGAGGATGCAGCTGACAACGATGTACCATTTTACAGGGTTGAGGATACAGGCCGACTAACTAAAAATGATGACACACGATACGGCTATGCTTCTGGAACACAGTTTTCTTCCCTGATGAATATAAATGTGAGCCATTTTTATCAGGCTCTTTATATGGAGGGAGGCAAGAATTTCTACTGTTATAACGGTGCCACACCTGTCACGTCAGCCATGCTTTCGGTCAGATATATGGTTACAAAATCAATACAGCCACAGAATGAGCTGACTACACTTGTTGGAAAATGCGGAAATCACTATCTGTATCGGAATAACTACACACTTCCGCTTGGTTTTATGATGGATGAGGGAGTGATTGATGCGTGGAAGCCATCCTCGTCATCGAAAATCTATTCGATTAATTCCCTTGGCAGGCTCCTTGGCGCAGCAGATGATATGCTGACCATGACAGAGTGCACTCAGGACGAAAATCCGGGAACTACGACTCTCACCTTTGACCATGACGGATATTATTATGCGGCATACGATTCGTGCAGCACTGACAGTCTGACCTTCAGCCACGGAGAGTATGAGACCACATACTCGAAGACCACTCACAGGTATCTGTTTGACCTGGGATATGTGAAGGCGGGGGAGACAGTTTCCGTCACAAACACTGATGCCGATGCTGTACGATTTAATGTATACGAGCTTTCCATTGCTGCAGTTGAGAGTGCTTACAATACACTCAATGAGCAGACACTCTCGGTGGATGATTTTTCAGATACACACATAAGCGGACACATGGATGTGAAGCAGGCAGGACAGCTTGTGCTTTCTATTCCGAGTGAAAAGGGATGGACTATGAAGGTGGATGGGAAGGATGCAGAGTATGAGGATTTTTCAGATACCTTTGTGAGCATTCATCTGGATGAGGGAGAGCATGAGATAGAGCTTTATTATGAGACACCGGGGCTTAAGGCAGGTGCAGCTATAAGCGCAGGCTGTGTGGGCGTCTTTCTACTGCTTTTATTGTTGCGTCAAATAGTTAAGAGACGCAGCCGTTTAAAGTTTAAAGCGAACAGTGACAGATAGCGAATGCACTGACAGACAACGCATACTGTTCATTTATGCGAAACACAGAATGTTCAAATTGTAATAGTATAATTCAATAATAAAAATAAAACAGGAGATTAACAAAATGAACAAACAAAACAAAAAAATCGCACAGGAAAAAAGAAGAATCGAGAGAGAGAAGGCAGAAAAGAAGGCAAAGGTTGTGAATCTGCTGAAATTCTGGGTGCCGGTAGTGGCAGTCGTTGTGGTAGTCATAGTGCTAATCTGGGCAGTTGCGACATCGGGCGGTTCATCGTCAAAGGGCACTGATGGTACGCAAGCTGCATCACAGACCACGGAATCTCAGGCATCCGAGACACAAAGCAGTGATTCACAGACAGAGGCAGCAACACTTAATACAGAGGCTGACACGGTTGCAGAAAACGGAGATAAGGTAAATATTGACTACACCGGATATATGGACGGTGAAAAATTCGAGGGTGGAAGCACTGATGGACAGGGCACAGACCTGGTGCTCGGCTCAGGCAGCTATATAGATGGCTTTGAGGACGGAGTGGTAGGTCACAAGGTGGGAGAAACCTTTGATTTAAACCTTAAATTCCCGGATGATTATAAGACAAATACAGAACTAGCCGGAAAGGATGTTACGTTTGAGGTGACTCTTAACGGTGTATATAAATAAAGAGGATAACACACATATATGGAAAAATCGTTTGAAGAGGTACTGGTACAGTTTTATGTTGACCAGTACAGGGAGAATGCGAAGAGAAGTACAGGTAAGCCTGTAAAGCTGGCACACTATATTCACAGGCTCAATAGTAAAGCAAAATCAATTAAATATGCGCGATTTTCAAAAAACGAGACAATAGCACTCGACAAGCTGCATCAGGAAATAAAAAGGCTTGCATTGATCACCTACTATTCCAACAATAAGAATGCAAGGCAGATCTTAAATAGAGAAATCCTTCCGCAGCTCGTCAGGGTGGATATGGAGCAGTTTGATGAGAATGAGGCAGAGTATCTCACAGAGGATTTTCTAAAGCTTTTGCGCAAGGAGTATATAGGTGCGATATGTACAAGGAGCATGAAGGCGCTTTACAATGAGTACCGCAGCAAGGAGCTTAGAAGAGAGATTGTCACGCTGGTTCCGGCACGGCCGGAGCTTGAGTTTCCAAAAGCACAGAGCATGAAAAGGCACTTCATACTCCATATAGGTCCGACTAACAGCGGTAAGACATATCAGGCGCTTGAGAGGCTTAAGCTGGCGCAAAACGGAGTTTATCTGGGACCTCTTAGACTTCTGGCACTTGAGGTATATGAGAAGATGAATGATGCAGGCATACCATGCACCATGCTTACAGGCCAGGAGTGTCTTGAGGTATCAGACAGCAGAATTACAGCATCGACAGTGGAGATGCTTGACTGTGACAAGGAATATGATATCGCAGTGATTGATGAGGCACAGATGGTTGCAGATGATGATAGGGGACATTCATGGACCAGAGCAATTCTTGGTACGCTTGCAGGAGAGATTCATATATGCATGAGTCCGGTGGCAAAGGATGTAGTCATTCATCTGATTAATCTGTGCCATGACGAGTATGAGATAAGGGAGTATGAGAGAAAGACAGCTCTAAAGCTGGAGGATAAGCCTTTTTCATTTCCACAGGATGTGAGAGAGGGCGATGCCTTTATAGTATTTTCAAAGAAGTCGGTACTCAATATAGCAGGGCGTCTGGAGGAAAACGGCATAAAGCCAAGTGTCATATACGGAAGTCTGCCACCGGAAATAAGGCGCAGGCAGATGACGCTTTTTAATGAGAAAAAGACACAGGTTGTTGTGTCTACAGATGCCATAGGAATGGGACTCAATCTGCCGGTCAGAAGAATTGTATTTCTGGAGGTGGAAAAGTTTGATGGAGTATCAAGACGTCCGCTTGTCATCTCTGAGATAAAACAGATAGCGGGTCGTGCAGGCAGATTTGGTCTGTATGATACAGGCTATGTGACAGCTTTGGGACAAAAGAATCTGAATTATCTGAAGAATACGCTAAATATACCGGAGCAGGATATTGATATAGTAAGTCTTGGCTTCCCGCAGGTGCTCCTTACAATGGATGCGCCGCTTGATGCGATAATTAAGCTCTGGCATGAGGCAGAGCCATCAGCACCGTTTAGGAAAATCAATGTCGATGAGATATTGTTTTTGTATGGATATGCGTATAAGGAGCGATACTTTATCGCAGATTTTGATGACAAATATCTGCTTTATAAGATGATTACATGTCCTATAGATATAAAGGACAGGGAGCTTGTCAGACAATGGCTGCGCTACTGTATGTCGTATACATCTGATATCTCTCTCGACAAGCCTGATAAGCATTCAAAGTATCAGGGGCTCATGAAATACGAATCCTATTACAAAAAGCTTGATTTGTACTATCAGTTTTCAGTCCGCATGGGCAAAATTGTGGATGAGGACTGGCTTGAAAACGAGCGCGACAAAACACAGGCAAAGATTATGCAGCTTCTATCAAAGAGCAAGGATGAGTATATTATCAGATGCCGGTATTGCGGCAGAATACTTCCGATTGGAAATTCACGCAATATATGCAGAGACTGCTACAGCATGATACGCAGGTAGCAGCCGGTTTATATTTTACGGTCAAGTCGTTGAATTTAGCTGTCCAATGTGGCATAATAGAAATAAGACCAAAATATGAATGGAGGAAGTTTTTATGGCAAACAATGAGTTACAGATTGCCGGCTCACAAGGTGAACTTAGAATCCGTCCTTACGAGCACCACGCAAAATATTATGAAACAGATCAGATGGGTATAATCCACCATTCAAACTATGTCAAGTGGATGGAAGAAGCAAGACTTGATTTGATGGATCAGATAGGACTCAACTACAGGCAGATGGAGGATATGGAAATCATAAGTCCGGTGCTGTCGATATCGGTAGAGTATCACAGTATGGTACATTTCGATGATACGGTCGTCATCTACACAAAGCTGCTTAAGTATAACGGAATCAAGATGGAGCTTGAGTATGTCATGAAGGACAAAGAGACAGGCGAGCTTCGCACCACTGCAAAAAGCAGCCATTGCTTTTTGAACAAATCCGGCAAACCAATCTCATTAAAGAGAATGTATCCGGAATTAGATACAAAATTTTTTGAATTTAAAGAGGCATAATAAAATGATACAGGATAGATTAAAAGCATTGAGAAGCGAGATGGCAAAGAGGGGCATCTCGCTGTATGTGGTACCTACTGCTGATTTTCATGAGTCAGAGTATGTAGGAGAGCATTTTAAGGCACGCAAATATATTACAGGCTTCACGGGCTCAGCAGGTACCGCAGTCATCACTATGGATGAGGCCGGACTATGGACAGACGGCAGGTATTTTGTGCAGGCGGCTGCGCAGCTTAAGGATACCACTGTAAAGCTGTTTAAGATTGGCGAGGAGGGCGTACCGACAGTTGATGAGTATATAAAGGATACTCTTTCGGATGGCGGTGTAATAGGCTTTGACGGCAGAGTGGTAAATGCCGCATGGGGCAAAAGGCTTTCTGAAATTGCAAAAGAAAAGCACGGCAGCATGTACGTAAATGAGGATCTGATTGACCTCATATGGACTGACAGACCACCTATGTCAAAGGCACCTGTCATGATTTTTGACAATAAATACACCGGTGAGGATATAAGCTCAAAGCTTAAAAGAGTCAGAGAGCAGATGGCACAAAAGGGTGCAACACTTCATCTGATGTCATCACTTTACGATATCGCCTGGCTTTTAAATGTCAGGGGAGGCGACATAAGCTATGTGCCTGTAGTGCTTTCATACCTGGCACTGTCACAGGACAGCTGCATATGGTTTTTGCAGGAAGAGGTTGTGACAGAGACTCTTAAGGCATATCTCGATAAGAATGGTATACAGACAAGACCTTACGATGATTTTTATGAATATGTGAAGCATATTGATGAAAAAGAGACAGTGCTTTTAAATACATCGATTGTAAATTATCGCATCTGCGACAGCCTGCCGGATGGTGTTAAGGTGATTGATGCGGAGGATCCTACAGTTGTCATGAAGGCCGTAAAGAATGAAGTACAGCTTGAAAATCTGCGCAAGGCGCATTTGAAGGATGCAGTTGCGATGTGCAAGTTCATGTACTGGCTTAAGACAAATATAGGTAAGATACCTATGACAGAGATTTCGGCTTCAGATTATCTTGCATCGCTTAGAGCTGAGCAGGAGGGCTTTCTTGATTTGAGTTTTGCCACAATATGCGGATATGCTGATCATGGTGCTATTGTGCATTATTCTGCAACAGAGGAGTCCGACAGGCAGCTTAAGCCTGAGAGTCTTCTTTTGGTTGATTCAGGCGGACATTATCTGGAGGGAACCACAGATATCACGAGGACCTTTGCACTAGGCCCTGTGACTGACGAGATGAAGGATATGTTTACGAGAGTGTGCCGCTCAAATATGAACCTGGCAAATGCAAGGTTTAAGGAGGGCTGCTCGGGTCTTAACTTTGATATTCTGGCAAGAGAGCCGTTCTGGGAGATTGGCATGGACTACAATCACGGTACCGGACACGGTGTGGGCTATGTGCTCAATGTGCATGAGGGACCAAACAGCTTTCACTGGAAGCAGTACCCGGGCAGGACTGCAGAGCGTGTGATAGAAGAGGGCATGGTTACTACAGACGAGCCGGGCATCTATTTAGAGGGCAAATTCGGTATTCGTACAGAGAATGAGCTGATTTGCCGAAAAGGCGAGAAAAATGAGTATGGCCAGTTCATGTATTTTGAGAATCTGACCTATGTACCGATAGATCTCGATGCGATTGATCCAAATCAGATGACAGACAGGGAAAAGGGATACCTGAACGCTTACCATGCGAGAGTTTATGAGCTTGTTTCACCATTTTTGAATGATGAGGAGGCTCAGTGGCTTAAGAAATATACAAGAGCTATTTAACATTACTGCCTGCACTGCAGTGTGACCGGCAGCGATTACAACAATATTAAGTAATAAGGAAAGTATAAAATGAGTGAAAAGCTTGTACTTATAGACGGACACAGTATTTTAAACAGGGCATATCACGGGCTGCCTGATCTGACCAATTCAGAGGGACTTCACACAAATGCAGTCTATGGTTTTTTGAATATCATGTTCAAGATTCTTGACGAGGAAAAGCCAGACTATCTGACGGTGGCATTTGATGTGCATGCGCCGACGTTTCGCCACAGAATGTTTGATGCGTACAAGGGCACGAGAAAGCCTATGGACGAGGAGCTCAGGCAGCAGGTGCCTATGATAAAGGAAATGCTTACCGCTATGGGCATTAAAATCGTGGAAAAGGAAGGCTATGAGGCCGACGATATACTTGGAACCTTATCTGTCAGGGCAGAAAAGGCCGGTATGGATGTCGCCATCATTTCCGGAGACAGAGACCTTTTGCAGCTTGCGACAGACCATGTCATGGTAAGGATTCCAAAGACCAAAAAGACAGGAACCGAGATAGAAAACTACAATACAGCAGATGTTATCGAAAAGTACGGCGTCACTCCAAAGGAGTTTATCGATGTAAAGGCTCTGCAGGGAGATACGTCTGATAATATTCCCGGGGTACCCGGTATCGGCGAAAAGACAGCAGGCGCACTTATAGCAAAATATCACTGTATAGAGGCAGTACATGAGGACGCTGAGAATGTAAAGCCGCCAAGGGCTTCAAAGAATATAGTGGAGTATTGGGAGCAGGCGCTTATGAGCAAGGAGCTTGCGACAATCATACTTGATGCGCCGGTTGACTATGAATTTTCTGATGCAAAGCTTAGTGGCGGAGTAGAGTCACTCTACACGGAGGAAGCCTTTTTACTGTGCAAAAGATATGAATTCAAAAACATGCTGTCACGGTTTAATGTGGAGGCTCCTAAAAACAATGCCGAGGAGCATTTTGTGGTAGTAAGGGACTTAAAGACTGCAGAGAGAGTATTTGAGAAGGCAAAGGACAAGGAGGTCGCTTTTGCGGTAGTACCTGGAGAGTCTTTGGGAAACAGCGAAAGTGATGGACAGCTAAGTCTGTTTTCGGAGCCGGTTTCTAACGATTATCTTGCTGTTTCGATTTGTTTTTCAGAGGAGGACATTTATTTTATCTGTACAGGTGATGAGATTTCAAGCAGCTTCATCGATGAAAAACTAAATACCCTGGAAGTAAAGTCATGGATATCACCGGATTTAAAGACCAATCTGCACAGATTTAAGAGCAAAGAGATAAAGGCAGATGACAGAGGCAGATATTTTGACATGATGGTGGCTGCATACCTTATCAATCCTCTTGTCGGGGAGTATCCCTATGATGCGGTTGCAAAGGACTATCTGGGGCTTATGCTCTCATCTAAAAAGGATTATCTGGGAAAGCTTGATTTTACTCAGATGATGAAGGAGGATGAGAAAAAGGCAGTGGACTGTGCCTGCTACGAGGTGTATACTGCCTGGAAATCAAAGCCGGTTCTTTTGCAGAAGCTAAAGGAAATGGATATGCTCACTCTTTACAGAGATATAGAGCTGCCACTCGTTTTCGTACTGTATGATATGGAAAATGAGGGTATAAGGGCTGATGGAATAAAGCTAAAAGAGTATGGAGACAAGCTTGCTGTTTCGATAACTGAGCTTGAAAAGAAAATATATGAGGCAGCAGGTGAAGAGTTTAATATAAATTCGCCAAAGCAGCTTGGAGTCATTCTCTTTGAAAAGCTTGGACTGCCAAATGAAAAGAAGACAAAGACCGGTTATTCTACTGCGGCAGATGTGCTCGAAAAGCTGGCACCGGAGTATCCGATTGTCGCGGATATATTGGAATACAGACAGCTCACAAAGCTAAAGAGCACATATGCTGACGGACTTTCGGGATATATTGCATCCGATGGCAAAATCCATACTACCTTAAATCAGACAATCACTGCGACAGGCCGTCTTTCAAGCACAGAGCCTAATCTGCAGAATATCCCGATAAGGATTGAGCTGGGCAAGCTTATCAGAAAGGTATTTCTGCCTGAGGATGGAGATCTGTTTGTTGACTCAGACTACTCGCAGATCGAGCTTCGGGTGCTGGCAGCGCTTTCCGGGGATGAAAGGATGATAGAGGCCTTTAAGAATGGTCAGGATATCCACAGAAGTACAGCATCCCTTGTGTTTGACACACCGTTTGATGAGGTCACAGACCTTCAAAGACGAAATGCAAAGGCTGTAAATTTTGGTATCGTATATGGTATCAGCGCGTTTGGTCTGTCTAACGACCTGGGGATTTCAAGGAAAGAGGCACAGGGCTATATAGACAGCTATTTTGTCAAATATCCAAAGATTAAGGAGTTTTTGGATCAGACGGTTTTGGATGCCAAGAAAAATGGCTATACAAAGACCATGTTTGGGCGTATCAGACCGATTCCCGAGCTGAACTCGAGCAATTTCATGCAGAGACAGTTTGGAGAGAGAGTTGCAATGAATTCACCTATTCAGGGTACAGCAGCCGATATCATAAAGATTGCCATGATACGTGTGCATGACAGGCTTCTTGACGAGGGCTTAAAGTCAAGACTTATCCTTCAGGTGCATGATGAGCTTTTAATTGAGACAAAGGAAGCTGAGAAGGATAAAGTGATTAAGCTTCTGGAGAAAGAGATGCGTGGTGCGGTGAACATGAAGGTATCCATGGAGGTGGGCACCGAGTGTGGCTATGACTGGTATGATGCGCATTGATGACAGAAAAGGAAATAGTATGATTTTTATAGGAATAACAGGTGGTGTAGGTGCCGGAAAATCGGCAGTGCTTAGCTATCTTAAGGAACTTGATGGCATAAGGGTCATGCTCTCCGATGAGATAGCACATGAGCTGATGGAGCCGGGAAGCGACTGCTACAACAGATTAAAGGAATTGTTTGCAGAGGAACCGATATGGCTTGAGGACGGGCATTTTGACAGAACGGCACTTGCCGGAGTGATTTTTTCGGATGATAAAAAAAGAGAGCTTCTAAATGAAGTAGTGCATCCTGCAGTAAAGGAATATGTGCTTAATGCAGTTAAAGAGGCAAAAAAAGAAGGTCTTTTCATGCTTGTGCTTGAAGCAGCACTCCTTATAGAGGAGGGATATGGTGAAATCTGCGACGAGCTGTGGTATATTTATGCAAGTGAAGAAGTCAGAAGAAAAAGACTTAAGTCATCACGCGGATATTCAGATGAGAAGATAGATAGTATCTTTGCAAGCCAGCTTAAAGAAGCTGAGTACAGAAGGCACTGCAAGGAGGTTATCGATAATGATGGAGATATCGAAAACACGATAGCTTCAATAAATAAAGCGCTTAGCAAATACAAGGAGTAGTGGAAATGAATAATGTATTCGGTTTGGATATTGGTACAAGAAATGTTGTAGGAACTGTCGGCTATCAGACTGATGACAAGGAATTTGTGGTTACAGCACAGTATGTCAGGGAGCATGAGACCAGAGCGATGCTTGACGGTCAGATACATGATATAGGCAGGGTGGCAAAAACCATTAAGGAAGTAAAGGACGAGCTTGAAAAACAGACAGGACAGCCACTTGAAGAGGTGTGTATAGCAGCCGCAGGACGAGTATTAAAGACTGTCACGACGCATGTGGAGTATGAGTATGCGCAGGAGTCTGTGGTGACCGGCGAGGATGTCCATACGCTTGACCTGCTTGGCATAGAAAAAGCACAGGAGGCACTCAAGGAGGTTAACGATACAAGCTATAAGTTTTACTGTGTGGGATATTCTACAGTCAAATTCTTTTTGAATGATGAGGTGTTTATCAGCCTTGAGGGGCATAAGGCAAACAAAATAGGCGAGGATATCATAGTTACATTTCTGCCGGAGGATGTGGTAGACGGACTGTATGCGGCGGTGGGACAGGCCGGGCTTAGTGTAGCCAATATGACATTGGAGCCTATCGCCGCTATCAATGTGGCAATTCCGGAGAACTATCGTATGCTTAATATCGCACTTGTCGATGTGGGAGCCGGAACGAGTGATATCTCAATCACAAGAGACGGAAGTATCATAGCCTATGGCATGATACCGCATGCAGGAGATGAGCTGACAGAAGTTATTGTGCAGCATTTCCTCGTGGATTTCAATATGGCGGAGAGCATCAAGCTTCAGTCTACGACAAGTGATACGGTTACATACAAGGATATCATGAGCATCGAGCACACAATTCCTGCAAAGGATGTCTGGGATGTGGCAGCACCTGTTGTTGATAATATTGCGCAAGAGGTATCGACTAAAATCAGAGAGCTAAACGGTGACAAAACAGTGAGTGCCTGCTTTGTAGTCGGAGGCGGAGGCAAGATACACGGCTTCACGGAAAAGCTTGCGGAAGACCTTGACCTGCCGGAGGAAAGAGTCGCTCTAAGAGGTGAGGAAGTGCTTGGCGATGTGACCTTTGAGCAGGAGGATATTAAGAAGGATCCGCTTCTTGTCACTCCAATTGGTATATGTCTGAATTATTATGACCAGAGAAATAATTTTATCATGGTCAGATTCAACGGTGAGAGAATAAAGCTCTATGACAATAACAGGCTTACAATAGTCGATGCGGCGCTTCAGGCGGGATTTCCAAACGATGAGCTGTTTCCAAAGCGCGGTACCCCGATAAACTTTACGGTAAACGGTGTGGCAAGGCTTGTAAGAGGCGAGGCCGGAGATGGCGCAGTGGTGACCATGAACGGAAAGCCAGCAAGCATCAACACACCGCTTGAGCCAAACAGTGAGATAGTCATCGAGCCGTCCACAGCAGGAGAGGCAGCAGTGTATAAGATATCGCAGCTTGATGAGTACAATCATTCTGTCATTACTTTTATCATAAACGGCAGAAGGGTTTCATGTCCTAGGTTTGTCCAGGTAAACGGAGAGCTTGAGCCGGAGGATTACAGCATCAGGGAAAATGATGTGATTGAGACAAGAAATTACTATACAGTGCGCCAGATTGCGCAGTTTATGGATCTCGTTATTGACACAGACCAGATGATATTTGTAAACAATGAAGAGGCAGATCTCGACACTCTTGTATACGAAAATTTCTCTGTTGAGTGGAAAACAGATGAATATGGTGTTGCAAGAATCGACAATAACACTTATAATGACACACAAGAGTCTGATACAGATGAGGCTTCGGTCTTAGCTGAGCAGGATGCAAACAGTACAGAGTCAGACAACACAGTGGCCAGAACATCAGAGCAGATGATGAATCAGGTGCTCGATGAGCTGCATGATGATTTTGCTAAAGAAGCTGAAGCATCTGCTGTGCCGGAAAACGAACTGCCGAAAAATGAATTGCCAAAAAATGATATACAGGAAGATATACAGGAAGAAGACTCATCAGAAAATACAATTACAGTAATTGTAAACGGTGAGCCTGTAGAGCTGTCCGGCAAGGATACATATATATTTGTCGATATATTTACCCATATCTCATTTGATTTACAGGCAGGAAAGGGCAGGGCAATAGCCACTGTAATAAATGGCAGAGATGCCCAGTTTTCCGAGGAGCTTCATGAGGGAGACAAAATAGAATTATACTGGAAAGAGAATTAACATGTTAGAATTATGCAGCATTGCCAGCGGCAGCAGTGGAAACTGTATATGTGTGGGTACGGATGATTGTCATGTGCTCATAGACGCGGGCATCAGCGGTAAGAAAATAGAAAACGGACTGAATGAATTTGATATGACGGTCACAGATATGCAGGGGATTCTCGTGACACATGAGCATATAGACCATATTGCAGGGCTTGGTGTCATGGCAAGACGCTATCATATTCCGATTTATGCAACAAAGGCCACAATCGGGGCCATAAAATGTACCAAATCCGTTGGAAATATAGATGATGAGCTGTTTCATCCTGTTGAGGCAGGCGTCGATTTTACAATAGGCGATATAGAGTTTGAGCCGCTTCACATATCACACGATGCGGCTGATCCTGTCGCGTACAGATTTAAAAACGAAAATCATGCGATGGCGGTCGTGACAGACCTTGGCACGTATGATGATGCACTGGTTTCAAAGCTTCAGGACCTGGATGGGCTGCTGCTTGAAGCCAATCATGATATAAATATGCTCCAGACAGGGGCGTATCCTTATCCGCTCAAGCGCAGGATCATGGGTGACAGCGGACATTTGTCGAATGAGAGAAGCGGGCAGTTGTTATGTGAGCTTCTTCATGATAAATTTGGCTCAGTAATACTGGGACACCTTAGTAAAGAAAACAACTACGAAAAGCTGGCGTATGAAGCCGTCAGGCTTGAGGTCACAATGGGAGACAATCCATATAAGGCAAGTGATTTCCCTATGTATGTGGCTAAGAGAGACAGGGCATCAGACCGCATAGCCGTAGAATAAGAGAACAGGAGAATAAGTTGTTATGGATAACACAAAGAACAAAGTAATCATCACAGTTGTCGGAAAAGACACAGTAGGAATCATCGCAAAGGTATGTACATATCTGTCAGAGGGCAGTGTAAACGTGCTTGATATCTCACAGACTATCGTTTCAGGCTATTTCAACATGATGATGATTGTGGATATGGCAAATGCTACAGCTTCATTTGCAGAGATTTCTGACCAGCTTGATGCACTTGGAGAAGAAATTGGTGTAACAATAAAGTGTCAGAAGGAAGAAATCTTTGAGATGATGCATCGAATCTAGTTTAGCATATAAATGTCATACACAGTTAAAGGAGAACAGCAAAATGATAAATATTGGTGAAGTAATTGAGACCAATGACATGGTGGAGAAGGAAAATCTTGACGTGCGTACAATCACACTCGGTATCAGCCTGCTCGACTGTATAGACTCAGACCTTGCAAAGGTAAATGAGAATATCTACAACAAGATTACAACACTTGCAAAGAATCTTGTATCAACAGGAAAAGAGATAGAGAACAACTACTGTATCCCTATCGTAAACAAACGTATTTCAGTTACACCTATCGCCCTTGTCGGCGGTGCGGCCTGCAAGAGCTCAGAGGATTTTGTTACCATAGCAAAGACACTTGACAGAGCTGCCAAAGAGGTCGGTGTCAACTTCATCGGTGGATACTCAGCACTTGTGTCAAAGGGCATGACAAAGGCGGATGAGCTTTTAATCAAATCCATCCCTCAGGCAATGCTTGAGACAGACCTGGTATGCAGCTCTGTAAATGTTGGCTCTACAAAAACCGGAATCAACATGGATGCAGTAAAGCTGATTGGCGAGATGATAAAGGAGACAGCAGAGGTGACAAAGCACCTTCCTGTATCAGGCTGTGCCAAGTTTGTAGTATTCTGCAACGCTCCTGATGACAATCCGTTTATGGCAGGAGCATTCCATGGTGTGACAGAGGCAGATGCCATCATCAATGTAGGTGTCAGCGGACCCGGAGTAGTAAAAACTGCTCTTGAAAAGGTAAGAGGCGAGAACTTTGAGGTGCTCTGTGAGACAATCAAGAAGACAGCTTTCAAGGTTACACGAGTAGGACAGCTTGTGGCAAAGGAGGCTTCAAAGAAGCTTGGAGTGCCATTTGGAATCATAGATCTTTCACTTGCACCTACACCGGCTATCGGAGACTCTGTAGCCGATATTCTCTGTGAGATAGGCTTAGAGAGAGCCGGAGCTCCGGGAACAACAGCTGCACTTGCACTCTTAAACGATCAGGTGAAAAAGGGCGGTATCATGGCATCCTCATATGTTGGCGGACTCTCAGGTGCCTTTATTCCTGTATCAGAGGATCAGGGAATGATAGATGCCGTAAATGATGGTGCACTCACTCTCGAAAAGCTTGAGGCTATGACCTGTGTGTGCTCAGTGGGACTTGACATGATTGCAATCCCGGGCGATACAAAGGCCACCACAATTTCAGGAATTATCGCAGATGAGATGGCTATCGGTATGATAAACCAGAAGACAACAGCCTGCAGACTGCTTCCGGCAATCGGAAAGGATGTAGGTGATGTGGTAGAAATCGGAGGACTCCTTGGATCTGCACCGGTTATGCCGGTAAACAGATTTTCTTGCGATGCATTTGTAAACCGCGGAGGAAGAATCCCGGCACCTATTCACAGCTTTAAAAATTAGTAAATAATGGCATTGTTTACAAGCATGTACTTATAAGAATAACTTATAAGTACATGCTTATTTTAAAGTGATACTTGACAATGACAAAAATACATGATTAAATAAAGACAGTTATATGACTGACGGAAGTGGATAACCACATGGAGTATAACAGTTGATTGCCGACCGTCTGGGCGCACATTTATATAAGTTTCCTGCAGAGCTTTATATTATTATGTGTGTTCAGACGGTCTTTTTTATTCCGGCAGGCCCGAGTAATTTGGGGATGCAGACCACATTATCAGAAAACATGGAGGATGACATGGAAAGAGTATCATTAGCAAAGGAATTATCAAGCACAACATACCCTGGCAGAGGTATCGTAATCGGCCGCACAAAGGATGGTAAGAAGGCTGTAACAGCATACTTTATCATGGGCAGAAGCGAAAACAGCCGCAACAGAGTATTTGTAGAGGATGGCGAGGGCATCAGAACACAGGCATTTGACCCTTCAAAGCTTGAGGATCCAAGTCTTATCATTTACGCACCTGTAAGAGTGCTCGGCAACAAGACAATTGTCACAAACGGTGACCAGACAGATACTATCTATGAGCTGATGGACAAGCAGCAGACATTTGAGCAGGCCTTAAGGACAAGAGAGTTTGAGCCTGACGCTCCTAACTATACACCTAGAATTTCAGGAATCATGCATATTGACAATGGTGAGTTCAACTATGCTATGTCAATCTTAAAGAGCAACAACGGCAATCCTGATGCATGCAACAGATATACATTTGCATACTCAGCACCGGTTGCAGGAGAGGGACATTTCATCCATACATATATGGGCGATGGAAATCCACTGCCAAGCTTTGAGGGTGAGCCTACATGGGTAGACATCGATGGAGATATCGATGAGTTTACCGATATGGTATGGGAGAACCTTAACGAGGACAATAAGGTATCACTTTTTGTCAGATATATTGATATCGCAACAGGCGAGTATGAGAGCAGAATCGTAAACAAAAACAAATAAAACACTATATAAACGGTCAAATATACAAGATAAGCAGATAAAAACAGGAGAACAGAAAAATGCAGGAATACGAATTAAAATACGGATGTAACCCAAATCAGAAACCAGCCAGAATATTTATGAAGGAGGGAGAGCTTCCTATAAAAGTGCTTAACGGCAGAGCCGGATATATCAACTTCCTTGATGCCTTTAACGGATGGCAGCTTGTAAGAGAGCTTAAGAAGGCAACAGGTCTTCCGGCCGCAACATCCTTCAAGCATGTTTCACCTGCAGGTGCAGCAGTTGGACAGCCACTTTCAGATGTGGAGAAAAAGATTTACTGGGTTGATGATATGGATATTGAGTTTACACCACTTGCAAATGCATACATCAGGGCAAGAGGAGCTGACAGAATGTCATCATTTGGTGATTTTATTTCACTTTCAGATGTATGTGACAAGAGCACTGCACTTGTAATCAAGAGAGAGGTATCAGACGGTGTTATTGCTCCGGGCTACACAGACGAGGCTCTTGAGATTTTAAAGGCTAAGAAAAAAGGCAATTACTGTGTTATTGAGATTGACCCGTCATATGAGCCGGCACCTATCGAGAGAAAGGATGTATTTGGCATCACATTTGAGCAGGGCAGAAACGAGCTTCATATTGATGATGATTTCTTCTCAAATATTGTGACAGAGAACAAGGAGCTCACAGAGCAGGCTAAGATCGATCTGGCAATCTCTATGATTACATTAAAGTATACACAGTCCAACTCTGTATGCTATGTAAAGGGCGGCCAGGCAATCGGTATCGGAGCAGGCCAGCAGTCTCGTATCCACTGTACAAGACTTGCAGGCTCAAAGGCAGACAACTGGTGGCTTCGTCAGTCTCCACAGGTGCTTGGACTTCAGTTCGTGGATGGTATCAGACGTGCAGACCGCGACAATACTATTGACCTTTATATCGGTGAGGATTATATGGATGTGCTTGCAGAGGGCGAGTGGCAGAAGTTCTTCAAGGTAAAGCCGGACGTATTTACAGCAGAGGAGAAGAGAGCGTGGCTTGACAAGAATACAGATGTAGCACTTGGCTCTGATGCATTCTTTCCATTTGGTGACAACATTGAGCGTGCTCACAAGAGTGGCGTGAAGTATGTAGCCCAGCCGGGTGGATCTGTGAGAGATGACCATGTTATTGATACATGTAATAAGTATGGTATGGTAATGAGCTTTACAGGAATCAGACTTTTCCATCACTAATCACAAGGTAAAGCGGTTATTAAGCTGAATTTAAGCACAATAAGTAATTCAATAATAGAGGACTTCATGATATAATTACAGTATACATTTTACACAGTAGTTAATCATGGAGTCTTTTTATGTCATTACAGTTTATCACAGGTAATTCAGGAAACGGAAAAACAAAATATCTCTTTAACAGGATAGTGAAAGAGGCAAAGGCAAACCCAAGGGACAATTATCTTGTAATAGTGCCTGAGCAGTTTACAATGCAGACGCAGAGACAGCTTGTAGATTTGTCGGAGAATAAAGCTATCATGAATATAGATGTGCTAAGTTTTAAGCGCTTAGCCTACAGAGTGTTTGATGAGCTTGGAATCACAAATCTCACGGTGCTTGAGGAGACAGGTAAGAACCTTGTACTCAGAAAGCTTGCGGCACAGGAGGCGGATAAGCTTGGCATAATAGGCAGAAACTTAAACCGCATCGGCTATATAAGTGAGGTAAAGTCACTGCTTTCGGAGCTTGTGCAGTACAATATATCACCTGAGGAGCTCGGAAGATATATTGCCTCAGGCAGGCTATCGGATACACTTTCAGATAAGCTCAAGGATGTGCTCGTGCTCTACGAAGCATTTGAGAAGTTTATGCAGGACAAATATATCACTGCAGAGGAAATACTTAATGTGCTTAGCAATGTGGCGGAGGAGTCTGCCATTCTTAGAAATTCAGTCATTGCATTTGATGAATTTACCGGATTTACACCTATACAGAACCAGCTTATCAAAAAGCTCTTTGTCATTTCAAAGAAAATATATGTAACGCTCACAATAGACTGTCGTGAGGATATCTTTAAGAGCAGAGGCATGCAGGAACTGTTTGACATGCCAAAAAGGACAGTGAAATCACTCACCGAAATGGCAGCGTTTTATGGCATAGAAGTCGAGGAACCTATTATCCTTGATAAAAACTACCGGCTTGCAGAAAACGAAGAGCTAAGCTTTATGGAACAGCAGCTTTTCAGAAAACGAAGATGCTCCTTTAAAAAAGTACCAAAGCACATTCATTTAGACTGTCTGCGTGACCCGAAGCAGGAGCTGACAAAGATAGCCAGAAGAATTAATGAGCTTGTAAGGAACGAAAATCTGCGTTACCGAGATATTGCTATAGTCACAGGAGATGTGAATATATATGCAGGTTATGTGCGTGAAATATTTGACAAATACAATATTCCTTACTTTATCGATGCCACACAGGAGATACTTTTCCATCCGTTTATTGAGTTTATCAGGTCAATACCCGATATTGCGGCACAAAATTTCTCGGCAGATGCGGTGTTCAGATTTTTGCGGTGCGGCTTTAGTGAGCTATTGGACAGTGAAATAGATGTACTTGAAAACTATGTGCTCGCCTGTGGAGTAAGAGGTAAAAGCGCATGGGACAAAAAGTGGGTCAGGCTGCCAAAGCATAAGGCAGGCTATGACATTGAGCTTTTAAACCAAAGCAGGGAGTATATAATGGAGTTGCTCAAGCCGGTATATCAGGTGTTTTCCGATAAAAAGTCAACGGTAAAGGACTATGTGCTCGCTATATATAAGCTGATAGTTTTGCTTGATATACCTGATAAGCTTGCAAAAAAGGAGCAGGCACTGCTTGATGCAGGGGACCAGACCGCATCAAAGGAATACGGACAGATATACAAAATAGTCATGCAGCTCTTTGAAAAATATGTGGCGGTGCTGGGTGATGAATGCATGGATGCAGAGGAATTTACACAGATACTGGATGCAGGACTGGATGCGGCAGATGTAGCAGTCATACCGCCGGGATACGACACTGTGACCATCGGAGATATTGAGAGAACGCGTCTGACCAACATAAAGGTCATGTTTTTTGCAGGCGTAAACGATGGGATTGTGCCAAAGGCAGCAGGAAGAGGTGGCATCATATCCCAGTATGAGAGAGAGGCACTTAAGGAGCTGGATATAGAGCTTGCGCCTGGGGCAAGGGAGCAGGCATTTATACAGAGGTTTTATCTGTATCTGAATATGACAAAGCCATCCAGGGAACTTTATATCAGCTATACGAGGCTTGACAGTGAAAAAAAGGCTGCCCAGCCATCGTATCTCATAGGTATATTAAAGGGGATGTTTCCGGAGCTTGTCGTGACTGAGACAGAGGATGTAGAACAGCTTTTGGATATATCAAGCAGGCAGAGTGCTCTGGATTATCTGCTGTCAAATGAGGTGGATGACAGATGGTGCGAGATTGCAGCAGCGGTGATGCTCTATGACGCATCAGTCAGTGATGCAGGGGACTGTAATGAAGTAGACGATAAAGAATTTACTCAAAAAAATTCCGTGGAGCGGCTCATAAATGCAAGGTTTGAGCATTATTCAAAGGATCCGATTAGCCGAAATGTGGCAAGAAGTATATACGGCAGACACATGGAGGGCAGTATCACGCGCTTTGAGCAGTTTGCCAGGTGTGCATATGCGCATTTTTTAAATTATGGATTGAGGCTTACAGAGCGTGAGGAGAGCGGCTTTACATCCCTTGATATGGGTAATATATACCATGAAGCACTGGAAAGATACAGTAAGAAGCTTGATAGGGGGAGTACTGACTGGTTTAGCGTGACAGATGCAAAAAGGGATGAGCTTGCGATGGAAGCAATAAATGAGGTGATTGATGAGTATGCAGGCTTTGGCATATTTGATACAGCGGAAAGCAAACATTCGATATCACATATGAAGGCTGTCTTTAAGCAGACAGTATGGGCACTCACAACCCAGATACGAAGAGGCAGCTTTGTGCCTGAGAGGTTTGAGTTTTCCTTTTACGAGAGCCTTGATATGGCAAATGATGTGACGGTTGATATAAAGGGACGCGTGGACAGGACTGACACATATACGGATGAGGGCAGGCTTTTTGTGAAGGTACTGGATTACAAGTCGGGAAATACAGTTTTTGACCTGGTGAAGCTGTACTATGGCACGCAGCTTCAGCTTGCAGTGTACATGGACGCCGTCATGGAACAAAAGAAAGAGGCACTAAAGCAGGTAAGTGTGGAGCCGGGCGGTATGCTGTACTATCACATCGACGATCCTGTAATTGATTTAAAGGATGTGACACCGGGCACTGAGCTGTCTGAGGAAGAAATCAATCAGATGATATTAAAGAAGCTCAAGCCTGACGGGCTTATCAACTCTGACGAAAAGGCATACAGAGGCATGGACAGGGACTTTGAGAAAAGCTCTGACGTAATCCCTGTCACCTTAAAAAAGGATCAGACACCGGCTGCAGGCTCAAAGGTGGCAAACGCCGAAGAGTTTGATGTGATAACAAGGTTTGCGCGGGAGAAGCTTCGCGAGATAGGAAGAGAAATATACGATGGAAATGTTGCCGTCAATCCTATCAAGAACAAGAAAATAGACAGCTGCGCATATTGCGCTTTTCAGGCCATATGCAGGTATGATTCAAGGATACCGGGCTTTAGCGAAAGAAGCTTTAACGGTGACAATAAGGAAGATATACTTGATAAAATGCGTACACAGATTGCAGCGGCAGAGCATAAAGCTTGCTATGGAGATAATAATATAAAGCCATAATCAGGAGACATAATATGGATGTTAAATGGACCAGTGAACAGAAAAAGGTTATAGATTTAAGAGACAGGGATATACTTGTATCGGCGGCAGCGGGCTCAGGAAAGACAGCTGTACTCGTTGAGCGTATAGTAAACAGAATATGTGTGGATAATCCGCCGGTGGATATCGACAGGATGCTTGTGGTGACGTTTACCAAGGCTGCAGCTGCTGAGATGAGGGAGCGTGTCAGCCGTGCGATAGACAGCTTGAAGGAGCAAAAGCCGGACGATGAGAACCTGCAGAGGCAGTCGACACTGGTTCACAATGCGCTTATCACTACAATCGATTCGTTTTGTCTGTTTGTGGTGCAGAATAATTTCGCACAGCTTAATCTGGATCCTGATTTCAGAATCGGTGACCAGGCAGAGCTTAAGCTTATGCTAAAGGATGCTTTGGCACAGGTATTTGAGGACAATTATGCAAGAGAAGACAACGAGGCATTTATCAACCTTATAGATACCTACAGCAAGGGGAGAAATGACTCTGCCGTCAGGCAGATGGTGGAGGATATCTACTATAAGGCGGGCAGCTCATCATGGCCGAGAAAGTGGATGAACAGCCTCCTAAGGCTCTATGATATAAAGTCAGCTAAACAGCTTGAGGACTCAGAAATCATTAAGGAGATAGTGGATTACAGCAGGGTGCTTTTGGAGGAGGCTGTTCAGGAGCTTACAATGGCGAAAGACCTGGCATCAGCTACACCCGGGCTTGAAAAGTATGCGCTTACACTTTCTGAGGATATAGCATTGTTTGATGGAATGGCTGATGTGACAGGCTATGTCGGCATGCAGGAGTTCTTAAACAAAATATCCTTTGGCAGAATTGCTGTCATCAGGAAATTTGACGGAGACGAGAAGAAAAAGGAGCGCGTGAAAAGTATGCGCGATGCTACCAAGAAGAAGGTAGACGGAATAAAGCAGAAATACTTTGGCATGTCAATTGAGCTTATGTATGAGCAGCTGGAGCGTCAAAGGCCATTTGTTAAAGAGCTGATAAGGCTCTCACTTGAGTTTTATGATGTGATGGAGGCTGTAAAGACAAGAAAAAGAGTATTTGATTTTTCTGATATAGAGCACTTTGCGCTTCGTATACTGGTGGATGAACAGACACTGGAGCCCACAGAGACGGCGCGTGAGTTTTCAAAACATTTTGAGGAAATCATGATTGACGAGTATCAGGACTCAAACCAGGTTCAGGAGGATATACTTACCGCTATTTCAAGAGAGCACCAGGGAGTCGGCAACATGTTTATGGTGGGCGATGTAAAGCAGAGCATATACAGGTTTCGAATGGCACGTCCTGAGCTGTTTATGGAAAAATACAACACATATACATCAGATGACAGTGGACACCAGAGAATAGACCTGCATAAAAATTTCAGAAGCAGGAATGAGGTGTTAGACTTTACTAACGACATATTTTACAAAATCATGGCAGCTGATTTGGGCAATGTGCAGTATGATGACGATGCGGCACTGTATCCCGGTGCAAGCTATCCAAAGGAGACGATGCGTCCTGAGCTTTTGCTTGTTGACTACAAGGATGAGGAGCTGTCTGAAATTATAGAGGATGAGGATGGAGATAAGGTGCAGATAGAGGCGCTTTTGATTGCAAACCGTATCAGGAGTCTGATGGAAAACGGCATGGTGACTGATAAAAAGACAGGGCAGCTAAGAGCCGTGCAGTACAGGGATATAGTGATACTTTCGAGAAGTGTTGCAACCTGGGGCAATACAGTGGCAGCAGTATTAAAGGACTGTGATATTCCGGCGCATGTAGAGTCGAATACAGGCTACTTTTCATCGTATGAGATACAGGTGATTCTGTCGATGCTTCGCATACTCGATAATCCGCTGCAGGATATTCCGATGGCAGCAGTGCTTGCTTCGCCTATCGTGGGCATGGATGATGAGGAGCTGGCACAGATTAGGTCTGCCTTTAAGGGCGTAAGCTTTGCACAGGCTGCACTTAGCGCCATGGCAGGTGAGGATGGCTATGAGGACGAGAAGCTTAAAGCCTTCGCTTTGGTATTTGAGAGACTAAGAGGTGCTGTAGCTGATACGCCAATCCATGAGCTTTTGTACATGATGCTTGATGAGACAGGCTTTTACAGGTATGCATCAGCCATGCCGGCAGGAAAACGGCGCAGACAGAATATAGATATGCTGATTGAGATGGCCGCAGCCTATGAAAAGACCAGCTACAAGGGGCTGTTTCACTTTGTCAGGTACATAGATATACAGCAGAAATACGAGATAGACTACGGAGAGGCCGATACCGCAGGCGAGAATGACGATGTGGTGCGTATCATGACAATACACAAGAGCAAGGGTCTTGAGTTTCCTGTAGTGTTTGTTTCCGGGCTTGGCAAGGGCTTTAACACGCAGGACACAAAATCAGACCTGGTGATACATGAAAAGCTGGGTCTTGGCCTTGTGGAAAAAACAAAAAGCCCAAGGACAAAGCGACCATCACTAATCAGAAATGAGATAGAAAGCCGCATTAAAAGGGAAAATCTGGGAGAGGAGCTGCGTGTGCTGTATGTAGCACTCACCAGGGCGAAGGAAAAGATTATCCTGACAGGGGGACTTTCAAATGCCCAAAAATCCTTTGAGAAGTATAGAGGCAATGTAAATGCGAACCAGCCAATAAGCTTTGGACAAAGGGAGGGAGCAGGGTGTTACCTGGACTGGGTTATACCTGCCATGCTGTCGTACCCGGATAAGTATACGGTCTCCACAGTCGATGCAACAGAGTTCGCTGCACGAACTGCCATGGATATGGCGGCAAACGATATATCAAAAGCGCAGCTTATTGGGCACATAAGTGCAGCGGATGAAACAAAAGCCAAAGAGCTCGCAGAGGAATTTGATTTTGAGTATGCATATGCTTCTGATATAACTAAAAAAAGCAAATATTCGGTATCTGAGCTGAAGCATGATTCTATGGTTGAAAAGTACGACAGCACAGAGAGGGAGGCAGAGCGTCCTAAGTTCCTTTTGGAAGAGAAGGAGACGTATGTGCCGGACTTTGCGAGGGATGATGAGGCAGGCGGTGCTTCTAATGAAAGCAAAGAGCCTAAAAATGCAGCAGGTGTGAATCAGGGAGCGCTGCGCGGAACTGCAGTGCACCGTGTCATGGAGTGTCTGGATTTCAAGAGCCTGTGTGATATAGATACAAAAGACCATGTGGCAGTCAGTGCATTTGTGAAGAAAAGTATGGATGAAATGCTAAAAAAGGGGCTTATCACAGATGACATGTACAGGCTGACCAGACCAAAGCTTATAGAGCAGTTTATATCATCAGATGTGGCAGCGCGTATGGCACAGGCGGATAAGAGAGGCGATTTGTATAAAGAGAAGCCTTTTGTGATGGACTATGAGGGTGTGTTGGTTCAGGGAATTATTGATGTATTCTGGCTGGAGAATGATAAAATAGTGCTGCTTGATTATAAGACAGACAGGGTAAATGCTGCTAAAGAGCTTATCGACAGATACAGCACACAGCTAAAACTGTATGCTGATGCACTTGGAAGGATTTTTTCTACAGATGGGAAAAGCATACAGGCGGATGAGAGGCTTATATATTCATTCCGTTTACAGCAGACAATTGTTACCTGTTGTGAATATAAAAAATAGTGGCATGTCACAGCAATCTATTATATAATGTCTAACAGGCGGTACAAAAATATAATATATTAATATATAAGACATAATTGCTGTATGAACAGCTGTATATAAAGCCAAAGAAAAGAGATAATTTACATGGAGGAATACAATATGTACGAATACGATGACGAGGTTTTAGACACATTTTTAAAGAAACAGACACAGCTTTTTAGTGAGGAGGTCGCAGATACTCCGGAGGCTGCAGAGGAATTTTTAGAGGACTGCATGGCTGTGGTATGTAAGAATATAAAAGAAGTAAGAGATTATTTTGATGAGGCAGGCTCAGATATTTCGGGCATGTCAGATGATGAGCTTATGGACCAGAGTGAGGTCTTTGCCATTGCGGATGGCAGATTCCTTGTTGTGGAAGGATAGCAGGTATGAAGTATTTTAAGAAAACGATGTGTATGCTGCTTGCATCAGCGACACTTCTCACCGGCTGCAGTATTGGCGGCAAGGAGATAGTGCTTGATATAAATACCACGAACAGCCATACAGTTTTTTCCGTGGACAATATGAAGTGCGATAAGACGGAGGCACTCATATATTTAGCCAATTACAAAAATCTGTATGGCACTATGTATGATGTAAACCTGCTTGAGACAGATGATGCGTCGAACGTGGAAAAATATATCAGGGATGTCACTGTTGATGAGCTGACGCGCATATACTGCATGGTTTCAATTGCAAAGCAGAAGAAGATTACACTTACAGACAAGGAGAAGAGTAGTGTGTCAAAGGCTGCAAAGGAATACTATGACTCATTAAACGAAGCTGAAAAGAAATTCACAAAGGCTGATTTATCAGACATTGAGAGTGCATACGAGCATTATGCGATTGCGCAAAAGCTGTATAATTCTCTATCGAAGGGCGTTGATACAGAGGTGAGTGATGAGGATGCAAGAGTTATCCATATACAGAAAATCTTTGTAAAGAGCAAGGAGAGTGCAGATTCTGTGAGCCAGAAGCTCTCGTCAAAGGAAGATTTTGCAGCAGTTGCATCAGGCAGCAGTGAGGACAGCCAGACAGAGCTGTATGCTGCAAAGGGCACTCTGCCACAGGAGGTTGAGGCTGTAGCATTTGAGCTTGGCGATGGAGAGACATCTGATATGATAAGCACAGATGACGGCTACTATTTCATCAAGTGTATATCCAAGCTGGACCGGGAAAAAACAGAGCAGAACAAGGTCACTATACTGCAAAAGAGACAACAGGAGCAGTTTAATGATGACTACGAGCACTTTGTAAAAAAAGCAGGCTTTAGTTTAAACAGTGACCTGTGGGATTCAATCAGTATAAAGGATGAAAAGGATGTGAAAACAAGCTCATTTTTTACTGTGTACAATAAATACTTTCAGACCGACAATTGAACAGGCAGATAATAATTAATAATAGACAGGAGCATATAATATGGACTGGGAATTTGACATCCTATATGCAATTCAGAGCATCAGAACACCATTTTTAGACAAGGTAATGGCGTTTTTATCCACCCTCGGAAATGCAGGCGCATTGTGGATTGTGATAGGTGTAGTGCTTTGTGTTTCAAAAAAATACCGCCGTGGAGGCATGCAGATGCTTTCGGCAGAGCTTTTGAGCTTTATAGTGGGCAATCTGATAATAAAAAATATGGTCGACAGATTGAGACCATGTCAGATAGATGAGACGGTTAGTCTTATTGTAAATATACCGTTTGACTCATCATTTCCTTCGGGACACACGTTAAACGGCATAACAGCGGCAGTGACACTTATGTTTATAGACAAAAGAATGGGAATACCGGCGATTGTACTTGCGGTACTTATAGCGTTTTCACGTATGTACAACTTCATGCATTTCCCAACGGATGTCCTGGCAGGAGCAGTGCTTGGGGTGGTATCGGCAGTGTTTGTGAACTTTTTGTTTAAGAGAGCCGGTAATTAATAAAAAGCTGTACACATGCAGGTCTATGAAACCTGCATAGTGTACAGCTTTTTTATGTGATGTTAACAGTAAAATTACTTTGTTAGATTACTTTGTGAGAAGAAGCATGATATCATTACTTCTCTTTACGAATTTAGTCATCTGGTCAACTGAAAGCGGCTGATTAGAAAGCATTGCAAGGTCGTAAAGCTGCTCAGCAAACATTGGAACATGCTCAGAATCCTTATTGTCTAAGATGTACTTTACAAGCTCGTTGTTGGCATTTAATGTGAGTGTCTGGTCAGCGGCAAACATGCTTGGATCCATTCCACCCATGCCTCCGGCTGCGTACATCTTCATCATATCCTGCATACGTCTGCCCTGCTCTGAGAGTGTGAGCACAGATGCTACATCTGCGTTCTTAAGGTTTTCTACCTTTACAGTGAGCTTGTCGTTGTTCAAAGCCTTCTTGAATACCTCTGAGAGAGTAGTGGTTGCCTCTGTGAGGTCTGCACCGGATTCATCCTTGAGAGACTCTGTGAGGTCTGCATCTATTCTCATGAATTTGTAGTGGTCATTTCTCTGCTCAAGCTGTGTGATGAATGAGGTATCGATATTGTGGTCAAGGATAACAGCGTTCATGCCCTGCTCCTTGAACAGCTTGATATACTGACCCTGCTGTACTACATCTGTGACATAGTAAACTGTATTTTTCTCAGGTTCCTTGTTTTCATCAGTGTTGGCTGAGCTGTCTGCATTTGCATCAGTATTTTCAGCTTTTTTTGTATCATCAGAAGCATCAGCACTTTCTGCATCTGTTTTTCCATCATCCGCAACAGGTGCGAGCAGCTCCGGAAGAGTCTGATACTTGTCATTGATATCCTTGAAAAGAATATAGTCGTTTATCTTGTCGCAGAACTTCTCGTCCTTTAAGCAGCCAAACTTGATGAATGGGCTGATGTCATCCCAGTATTTCTCATAGGCTTCCTTATCTGTCTTGCACATACCGATGAGCTTGTCAGCTACTTTCTTGGTGATGTACTCAGAAATCTTCTTTACGAAGCCATCATTCTGGAGAGCAGAACGTGATACGTTAAGCGGTAAATCAGGACAATCGATAACACCCTTAAGGAGCATCAAAAACTCAGGAATGACCTCCTTGATATTGTCTGCGATAAATACCTGGTTGTTGTAAAGCTTAATAGTTCCCTCAATTGAGTCGTACTCAGTGTTGATCTTAGGGAAGTAGAGGATACCCTTTAAGTTGAAAGGATAGTCCATATTCAGGTGAATCCAGAAAAGAGGCTCCTTGTAGTCTAAGAATACCTTTCTGTAAAACTCCTTGTATTCCTCGTCGGTACACTCATTCGGGCTCTTGGTCCAAAGTGGGGTTGTATCATTGAGCGGAACGGGGCGCTTAACGATTTTGAGCTGATCCTTTGCAGGAGATACCTCTACCTGCTCCTTCTCGCCCTTGTCATTTTCTTTTTCCTCGTACTTGGCGTCCTCATGGATTTCCTCGATGACAGTGTCAGTGTCACGCTTGTCGGCCTTGTCTATTGTCTCGTACTCCTCAGGAGCATTTTCCTTTGCAAGGTAAATCTCTGTAGGCATGAAAGAACAGTACTTTTCTATAACCTCACGTGCGCGGTACTCGTTTGCGAACTCAAGACAGTCGTCGTTTAAGTAGAGAGTAATCTCTGTTCCGACGTCGTCCATGTCGCCATCCTCCATGTTGTACTCTGTGCCACCGTCACATGACCAGTGTACAGGTGTAGAGCCCTCTTTATAAGAGAGAGTATCGATTGTTACCTCGTCGGCTACCATGAATGCTGAGTAGAAGCCGAGACCGAAATGACCGATAATCTGGTCATCATTTGACTTGTCCTTGTATTTCTCGATGAAGTCTGTAGCACCTGAAAAAGCTATACGGCTTATGTATTCCTCAACCTCATCAGCTGTCATACCAAGACCGTTATCTATAATCTTTATTGTCTTTTCGTCAGGGTTTACGAGCACCTGAATCTTGCCCTTGTAGTCTGCAGGAAGGGAATATTCACCCATCATGTCGAGCTTTTTGAGCTTAGTGATGGCATCGCAGCCGTTTGAGATGAGCTCACGATAGAAGATATCGTGGTCTGAATATAACCATTTCTTTATAATAGGGAACAGGTTGTCGCTGTCAATTGAAAGATTGCCGTGTTTTTCTGTCATTTTTACACACTCCTTGTTTTTATTTTACATTTACGTTACGCCGCGGCTATGAGCTGTGAAGTTGCGGTGTAGCAGCCAGTAATTCCTCAGAGAAAATATGAAGTCAGCCACAGGATTTTGTATGGATAGTTTGTGGCATGATTTTGGTTGTGCCGCCTTGTCCGGTAATGGAACCCTGTGGCAGTTCATATTTTATCTTCGGAACAACTGTCTGTTACCCGCAAATTTAGCTTATTTCCGCGAATGTAGGTCATTTATTATTTGTAATAAACCAGCTTGTTATATAAGCATAATAAAATAATAGTTCGCATTATCGGAAAAGTCAATAGAAAATTAGCACTCAAAAATAGTGAGTGCTAACAAAACGACAGAAAACCGCATGAATTGGGTATTTTTGGAATTGTGAAAAGTTTATAAACTTATTTTTCACTGGACATTGTGGCGTAAAAATGCTAGGATTTATTTTATAATATAGATATAAGGAGACTGATATGTTACAGACAGGTATTAAAGGTAAGAAAGAGATTACAGTGACTTTGGATAAGACAGCGAAGGCTATGGGAAGCGGTACGATGGATGTGTTTGCTACTCCGGCTATGATTGCGCTGATGGAAAATACAGCTTTTGAGAGTGTTGCGCCTGAGCTTGAGGAGGGAAGTGGTACTGTTGGTACTGCGCTTGATATTAAGCATGTTTCGGCTACACCGGTTGGCATGAAGGTGACTTGTGAGTCGGAGCTTGTAAAGGTGGATGGTAGAGCGCTCACTTTTTCTGTAAAGGCTTTTGATGAGGCAGGACTCATTGGTGAGGGTACTCATGAGCGTTTTATAGTATTTGAGGAGAAATTCCAGAAGAAGGCAGATGACAAAGCAAAGTAGACCGGATTTAGATAGTAAAACACCGGAAATCAAAACGGAGAAACGTAAGGCCGTAGGTGGTGATTGTAAAGAATCTAACATCGAAGAAAAAAGTGCGAGGAAATACAGCAGAAGATGGGATATCATTGTGACAGCCTTTGATTTTGTGACCAATTTTTCAGAGAGCTCTATTTCTGCATACGCAGGGCAGGCAGCCTTCTTTTTGATGCTGTCGTTTTTCCCGTTTTTATTGTTTTTCTTTTCACTGCTGAGCTGGACACCGCTTACAGAGGCTGATTTTTTGATGTGGGCGAGCTCGTTTATTCCTGAGTCGTTTGGCGACATCATGAAGGATCTGGCAAGTGAGGTGTATGCCAGCGGCACAGGCAGGCTTTCTATCACGATGATTACAGCCGTGTACTTAAGCTCAAAGGCTTTTATTTCGTTTCAGCTTGGGCTTGATGATATGTACCATGTGAAGGAAAACAGAAATTTTATTTTGCGGCGAATATATTCGGTGCTTTACAGTATCGTTTTTGCACTGGCACTCATTTTTTTACTGGGTATCATGGTGTTTGGAAATATGCTCAGGAAGATGTATTTTTCGAATGTTCATCATATAATTGGAAGTATAATAGGCAGTGTGGTCGATTATCGTCTGGTAATCTGCCTGCCGGTGCTTATTTTATTTTTCTGGGTGATTTATGTGTTTCTGCCAAACAAGAAGCAGAGGGCAAAGTATCAGCTGCCGGGAGCGGTATTTGCGGCTGCTGCATGGATGATTTTTTCGGGAATCTTTTCTGTGTACGTGGATAAATACAATAATTATTCTTCATTTTATGGCACAATGACCACTATTGCGCTTATAATGGTATGGTTATATGGTTGCATGTATGTGCTTTTCATAGGCGGTATAATAAACCGCACATGGGAGGAGCGTATGGAGGCAAAAAAATATTATAAATAGTAAATTCGGAGGCTTCGAATATATGGATAATAATAAAGAAATGATAGAAGGGCTTGTATCACAGATACTTGACGATTATCATGATGACAAAATCATAAATCAGCAGGCACTATTTTCACAGCCAGACAAGGAGGCTGTTTGTGATCTGCTCTCAAAGCTTATTAAGATAATGTATCCGGGATATTTCAAGGGCACGAGCTTCAGATATTACAACCTGGACAGCCAGATTGCTGTTCTTTTGGAGGATATCATGTACAATCTGCGCAAGCAGGTGGTGCTTGCCCTGCCGCAGAATCCTAAATACAGGAGCTTATCACATCACGAGCTTGTCAATATGTCTGAGAAAATCAGCAATGATTTCTTTAAAAGGATTCCAAAAATCAGGGCTTTGGTGGAGACTGATGTGGCTGCGTTTTTTGACGGAGACCCTGCAGCATACAATTACAATGAGATTATCCTTTGCTATCCGGGACTTCTTGCCATCACTACAAACCGTATAGCCCACGAGCTGCATCTGCTTGGAGTACCGCTCATCCCGCGTATGATGACAGAGCATGCACACAGCAAGACCGGTATTGATATCCATCCGGGTGCCACTATTGGAAAGAATTTCTTTATAGACCACGGAACAGGCATCGTGGTCGGTGAGACCACTATCATCGGTGACAATGTCAAGGTATATCAGGGTGTGACTATCGGAGCACTCTCTACCAGAGGCGGTCAGAAGCTAAAGGGTGTGAAGAGACATCCTACTATTGAGGATAATGTCATCATCTATGCCGGAGCTTCTATACTTGGTGGTGAGACTGTCATCGGAAGAGGTGCTGTCATCGGAAGTAATGCATTTATTACATCATCTATCGAGCCGGGGGCTCGTGTGAGCATCAAAAACCAGGAGCTTTCCATCAGAACAGGAGAGCGAAAGGAGCTTGTGGCCAGCGAGATGGAGACGGATTCGAGCTGGTTTTACGTAATATAATATTATAATATACTTTTTTTGACTGAGGTCGGTACGCGCGCCCCGGGCACCGGGTGTCGCACACGTACTCTCCTGCAGGCTACGCTTCACAGTTAAGATACTGTATGAATTATGTTTTTTAGGGTTTCTATGCTTGACGAAACCGTCAAAACGCGCCGTTCATGGCGCGGTTCTCCTCGCTCCTGCGTCCTTGCAGGAGCGTTTCTGCGTTTCGTGGGCATAATTCTAACAGTATCTAAACTGTTTCGCTATGCGCCTGCAGGAGAGTACGTGTGCGCCACCGGTGCCCGGGGCGCGCGTACCTTACGTTGTGGTGAAAATGATTATAAGGTCGTATTGCACCGGTTTCCCGGTGCTCACTTGGTACCCACACTATTAGCCACAACTGAAAAAAGTAAGAAAAATCTAAAAAATATTATTGACATCTAAGCAACGTTAGAGTATACTAACAGCCGTAAGAGGTACCAAATGATGTTTTTTATCATTAAAGACGTGAAGAAAAGACGTGAAAAGAGGTAAATATGATGCCATTATCAATGAGTGGTGCCGGGGAGGCACAGATAATCAAGAAAATCGGCGGAAAGGAAGAGGTGAGATCTTTCCTTGAGAAGCTGGGCTTTGTAGTAGGCACAGAGGTGACTGTCATCTCAGAGATAGCCGGCAATATGATAGTCAATGTAAAGGGCGCCAGAGTAGCAATCGGCAAGGACATGGCAAATAAGATCATGGTCTGATATAACAATGTAACATGCATGGATATAGTATGTATGACATATATAACATATATAACACATATAACACATGCAGCAATGTACTGTATAAGCTGTAATCATTTAAGATTTAAACGACTTTGTATATGATATTATGCAAACGTTTATATAAATTTTTTAAACAACAATAAAATTAAAAAAGGAGTAGTCAGCATGAAGACATTAAAGCAAGCCAAAGTAGGCGAGACAGTCAAGGTTGTCAAGCTCACAGGCCAGGGTGCAGTCAAGAGACGTATCATGGATATGGGAATTACTAAGGGTGTTGAGATATTTATCCGCAAGGTGGCACCGCTTGGCGATCCGGTAGAGGTGACAGTGAGAGGCTATGAGCTATCACTTCGTAAGGACGATGCCTCTATGATAGAAGTAGAGTAAATTTTTTTGCCTATAGGTTAGTAAATACAAACTATAGGCAGAATGAGCAAACAAAAATAAGGAGATTAAAACATGGCAGTAAAAATTGCTCTCGCAGGAAACCCGAACTGCGGAAAAACAACACTGTTCAATGCCTTAACAGGTGCCAATCAGTATGTTGGTAACTGGCCTGGTGTTACAGTTGAGAAAAAAGAGGGAAAGCTTATCGGTCACAAGGATGTAGACCTGGTGGATTTACCGGGTATCTACTCACTTTCTCCATATACTCTTGAGGAGGTTGTTGCAAGAAATTACTTAATCGGAGAGCAGCCTGATGCGATTATCAATATCGTGGACGGAACAAATATCGAGCGTAATCTGTATCTGACAACACAGATTATCGAGCTTGGTATTCCGGTGCTTATGGCTGTCAATATGATGGACATTGTAAAGAAAAACGGAGACACAATCAATATCAAAGCACTTGGAGAGAAGCTCGGCTGTGAGGTTGTTGAGATTTCAGCTTTAAAGAAGACAGGAATCAAGGAGACTGCAGAGAAGGCAATCCAGATTGCAAAGTCAGGTAAATCCGTTCAGAGGGTACATCACTTCGCAGATGATGTGGAGAGTACAATCGCAGGCATCGAGGATAAGCTTGGTCTTGCAGTAGCAGAGAATCAGAAGAGATTTTTTGCAATCAAGCTTTTAGAGCGTGACTCAAAGATTTCTGAGGTATTAAAGAGTGCTCCAAACGTAGACGCAGACATTAAAGCTCTCGAGGACAAATACGATGATGACACAGAGAGTATCATCACAAACGAGAGATATCAGTACATATCTTCAATCATTGGCTCATGTGTAAAGAAGGCACGCGCCGGAAAAGAGACAGTATCAGACAAAATTGATAAGATTGTTACAAACAGATTTTTGGCATTGCCTATTTTCGCACTCATCATGTGGGCTGTATATTATGTTGCAGTATCATCACTCGGTGGAATAGTAACAGACTGGACAAACGACACACTCTTTGGTGAGTGGATTCAGCCGGCAGTACAGACATTTATGGAAAATGTAGGCTGCTCTGAATGGCTCGTATCACTTGTAGTTGACGGTATCATCGGAGGTCTTGGTGCACCTATCGGATTTGCACCACAGATGGCTATCGTATTCTTATTCCTCTCAATCCTTGAGGACTGCGGATACATGGCACGAGTAGCTTTCATCATGGACAGAATCTTCCGTAGATTCGGTCTCTCAGGAAAGTCCTTCATCCCATTCCTCATCGGATCAGGATGTGGTGTACCCGGAATCATGGCAACACGTACTATCGAGAACGAAAAAGACCGTCGTATGACAATGATGACAGTAACAAATATCCCATGTGGAGCAAAGCTTCCTGTTATCGCACTTATCGCAGGCTTTATCATGGGTGACGGCTGCTGGTGGATGGCACCTCTTATGTACTTTGCAGGAATCGGCCTCACAATCATCTACTGTATCATTTTAAAGAAGACAAGAGCATTTGCAGGAGAACCTGCACCGTTCGTAATGGAGCTCCCACAGTATCATATCCCTTCAGTAAAGGGTGTGCTGTTACACGTATGGGAGAGAGTATGGGCATTCATTAAGAAGGCCGGAACAATCCTTTTCCTCTGCTGTGCAGTTATGTGGTTCCTTTCAAGCTTCGGCATCCAGGATGGCGCATTCGGACTTGTTGACAAAGAAAACAGCTTACTCGCAGTAATCGGATCTGCAATCGCAGTTATCTTTGCACCACTTGGATTCGATACATGGCAGGCAGTTGCATCATCACTCTCAGGCTTTGTGGCAAAAGAGGGTATCGTTTCAACAATGGGTGTGCTCGCAGGACTTGGAGAGGTAGAAGAGTATGCAGTAAGCATGCATGATCAGTTTGCAGCATTCTTCCCAACAACAATGGTAGCAGTATCATTCTTGCTGTTCAACCTGTTTGACTCACCATGTCTTGCAGCTATCTCAACAACAGCAAAAGAGCTTAACAACCGTAAGTTCTTCTGGTTTACAATCATTTTCCAGAATGTATCAGCTTACTGTGTAACACTTATGTTTTACCAGATTGTGGGACTTTGCATAGGTGAGGTAGCTTTCAACTTCTGGACAGTAGTTGCATTTGTACTCCTTGCAGGTGTATTATACTTATTGTTCAGAAAAGACCCTAATAAGGCAACAGCAAAGAGCACTTCATTTGCGGCATCAAACGTGTAATAGGCGTTTAAATGAGAATCAATCTGGAATTTAACACGGCAGACCTCATAGTAGTCATAGTTCTTCTATGCCTGCTGGGGCTTGCCGTAAAGATAATAATAGGATTTTTCAAGGAAAAGAAATAATGCAGTAGTATATTTAGTAGCATTTGTAGTGAATAGGAGATGATGACATGCTGGCTGATATCATTGTAATTGCAATTCTCGTAGTGATAGTTGCACTTGTAATCAGGACAATAATCAAATCAAAGAAAGCAGGCAAGAGCCTGCAGTGTGGAATGGACTGCAGCCATTGCAAGGGCTGTCATTAATCCACGGCATGGTGTGTATGAAGCACAGGATGGGCATTTCATGGAAAGAACTCATCTGCCGCTTAAGCTGCATCTGCCGGCATCGGTAACGATAGGAGGATGTATGTCGAAAGAAGCAATAGAGCAAAAAGAGGTAATCGTTGGCAAGCTAAAGGACAGCGGATGCAGGATTACAAAGCAGAGACTTATTTTACTTGATGTAATCCTCGAGGGCGAGTGCGGAAGCTGCAAAGAGATTTATTACCGGGCGTCAAAGATAGACCACTCTATCGGGACTGCTACGGTGTATCGGATGATCAATACACTCGAAGAGATTGGAGCGATTGACCGCAAAAATATGTATAGAGTGCAGGTGTCATAAGCCTGGTTTTATAGGAATTGTATAAAAAGAAGAACGGCAATAAGGAAAGCACACTGAGAATTAAAGATTCTTAGTGTGTTTTTTGTTGCAATTAATTGAGAATAAAAAGTGTAAAAATGGCAAAAAATACTTGACATATAGGTGTAAGTAAGATATATTTAACTCAGGTTAGAGATAACTAACACGAAAGGAGCCAAAATGTGCCAGGAAGTATTTCAGATTGCTATGAGCATGGATTTAAAGAGCGTGGAAATGCAGCTTGCCCTCCAGTGTGCCCCACTAATTACAGGAGCGAGAATTTCAAATATGCTCATGATAGACAGCGCTGATGAGAGTGCCATGAGAGTGATTTTGAGAGCTTCCGGGATATCGCATTTCAGGCTCGCAGCAAGGAATGAGAAAACCGCCTTCCTCTTATTCCGCAGGAGCCTCTTAGAAGCATATCTGAATAATTCAGAGGCTTTGGACATACTAAAGAAAGCGGGATATGAGGATTTTTCATTCGGCAAGATATTACTTAGATTCAAAAAACGCTACGAAGCGTATCTGAATGATGAACACAAGCAGTTTCCACATGAGATGGGGCTTTTGCTTGGATATCCGATAGAGGATGTGAGAGGCTTTATAGAGCATAACGGATGCGGCTGCCTGTATTCAGGATACTGGAAGGTGTACCGCAATGTACCACTCAAAAAGAAGATGTTTGAGGATTTTGAAAAGGCGAAGGAAAGTGTCATACAGCTATTGGCCGAGGATATAGATATGAGGCTGATACTGGAAATATATAAAGAAGAACCGCAGCAGATTGCGGTATAGGAGGAATTAAAATGAGCAAAATCAGTGTAGTTTATTGGTCGCAGTCGGGCAATACAGCAGCAATGGCAGAGGCAGTTGCAAAAGGCGTCACAGATGCCGGAAAGGAAGCAGAAATCGTATTCGTAAGCAGTGCTTCAATAGATGAGCTTAAATCAGAGACAGCATTCGCACTCGGATGTCCTGCAATGGGTGCAGAGGTACTTGAGGAGGGCGAGATGGAGCCGTTTGTCACAGAGCTTGAGGGCTGCGTGGTAGGCAAGACTATCGGTCTGTTCGGTTCATACGGATGGGGCGATGGCGAGTGGATGCGCGACTGGGTAGAGCGAATGACAGCAGCCGGAGCTACAGTGGTAGGCGGCGAGGGTGTTATCTGCCAGGATGCACCGGACGATGATGCAAAGACAGCCTGCGAGGAGCTTGGAAAGAAGCTGGCAGCGGTATAAGCAAATCAGAACTATAGCGTGGCCGCGACAACATGAAAGGCCACGAAAAACATATTTTATCTCCGCAAAGTATAAACTTTGCTCCTAGTGTAAATCTGGGCCGGCGAACTTCCCATTCGCAGGCCCGCTCTCTTTTTTCATGATATTTTGCTAATGTCTAATCAGAAAGAATATAATAAAAAATTCGCAGATTATTACAATCTGCGAAAATCACCTCGGTTAAAAACACTAGATATATCATAAAACTTTAGTCAATTTATGTCAACTGCTGTATCTTTTTTTGTATCTTTTCACATTTTTAAGGGAATATTGGGATGTATTTTATATATTTTTTATTTTTAGATGGTCAAAATTGTGGTCAGAAATAAATTAAATTATATTGACATTATATATCCGATTTGGGTATAATAACAAAAAGAGTAACCAAATTGGATATATTTTTTATGGGAGGTTTGTTATTATGAACATTAAGGAAATACGAAATACTACCGGCCTTTCGCAACGTAGTTTTTCAAAGATGTTCAATATACCAATAAGTACATTGCAAAAATGGGAGCAGGGAGAAAGCTCGCCAACGCCGTATATTATAAAATTGATTGCCAACCAGTTACCGATAGATAATGATAATATGTGTAAAATTGAAGATAATAACGGTAAGATTTATTATTATAACAGAGACGCTGGGTATTTAATTGATTCAATAGGTACAAAAATCAAGATAGGTGAAGATCTTGATGGTGTTAAGGAAAAAAATCTTTCATTATATGTGGCTGATTTATTTGAATCCTATTATGAAATAGTTGATAAATTTAATCGTGACTGTAGACTTGATAAAACAGAAGATATTATATGGAGTTAATATATGGCGAAGAAAATAGCTAAAGAATACTATTTAATGCATAAAGATATACCTGTTTGCCTGATGGAGCTGACAGAAGGTGGAACTCTCGGAAATTACAGAAAAAATGAAGCAGCTCTTGCCCACTTTCCTATAGGTGGACAGATGAATGATATGAAATTTCATGATTGGTGGAAGGACAGGGCTATTCCTAAGACGAGGCACGGAGCTAAGACTGCCCTGCAAAGACTTGGATATTCTTCAACAAACAGTGCTTTGGTAGATAATTTGGCCTTAAGTTTGTCGGATTGTTATTGGATTAAACCTCGTGGTGAAGATATCGAATGGAAAGATGTAAATCTGTTTACAAATGATTTCGTAGATACATTTGGTGAAATAACACTAAACAAGGACAATTTACTTGATTTAAGGAAGAAAACAAAATTTAACTGCGCTGCTTCACAGGGAGAACTTCAGAAAAAATGGTGTATTGACACTTCAGGCCGCAGATATATGATTAAAGGTAATTATGGAGAATCATACCAGCAAAGTATAAACGAACTATTTGCAACAGAACTTCATAGAAAACAAAAATTTGAAAATTTCACAGTATACACTCCCACATTGTTAACAGTAGAAGGTGGAATTGAAGGACTTGGATGTCTTTCATATGATTTTTGCTCAGAAAATCTGGAATGTATCAGTGCATGGGAATTATTGCAATCAGTCAAGCTTAAGCAAAATGAATCATATTATTATCCATTGAAAAAGGTCTGTCTTGGTTTGGGAATAAAAGAAGAAGAGTTTGATTATTTTATGGATTATGAAATAATGACTGACTATCTCATTTCAAATACCGACAGACACATGAATAATATTTCTATAGTCAGAAATCCTGACACATTAGAAATACTTGGATTTGCACCTATATATGATTCCGGTAATTCTATGTTCTATAATATTCCATACGAGCATCTTGGTTCAATTCGTATTGATGAGATAAAGACACATTCTTTTATTTCTAAAGAAGTACGGCTTCTATCATATGTAAAGGATAGAAATATTGTAAATATTGATAAAGCAGAAATGGATTTTAGTTTGTATAAAAAAGATTTAATCGAACGTCATATGCGTATCCCAAGGCTACAAGCATTATATGAAAAGAAACTCACAAAGCTGAGAGCATTCCAAAATGGTAAAGACATATGGAAAACAGATAAATATTAAGTAGTTCATTCCTCTTCTATTGAAATAAATAATCACAAGGAGGCATACATTATGTCAAGAAGAGGAACCAACATCAGAAAGAGAACCGACGGACGCTGGGAGGGGCGCTACTACATAGTAGACACAGCCGGCAGTAAAAAGTGCAAATCGGTATACGGCCACAGCTATAAGGAAGTAATCGAAAGGCTGCTTACAGCAAAAGCTGCTTCACTTAATCAAACAGCAGCTCCAAAGCAACCCGCTATCACCGTAAAAGCAGTCGCTGAAAAATGGCTTGAAAGTATAGCATCCAGCCGGAAGTGCTCTACCATTCAAAAGTATTCTACTATATACAACAAATATATCAAACCAAACTGGGGAGAAAGTGTCATAGATCAGTTAAATCAGAATGAAATACTCAAGCTACTGCCTGAGACAGCCGGTGAGAGCGTTACAAAGAGCATACTTTGTATATTCAATTCAATCCTTGCATATGGAGCTGCCACATATGGCACCGTAGAAATTCATCTGTCGTACCGGGCAAAACGTTCATCCGTCACATCCTCAAATAACATAAATACAATCAATACAACAGACCAGCAAAAGCTAACCGAGTATCTTCTTACCGAGCTTGATATCTATAAGCTCGGTATTTTATTGTGCCTTTTTATGGGGCTGCGTTTAGGAGAAATTTGTGCCCTGAAATGGGAAGATATCGACATGATTAGTCGCACTCTGCATGTCAATCGCACAGTGCAGAGACTTCCGGTAGATACGGTACACACATCCGGTTCATCACAAAATAACCACACAGCCACGAGAAAGACTTCTTTATATATAGATTCACCAAAGACTTCAAATTCACTTCGTGAGATTCCTATCCCGGACTTTATATATGACAAGCTGTCAGATTATTATAACACTTCAATAAAAGGTGACTCTTATTTTCTAAAGAAAAATCAGCCTATGGATCCCCGCACTTATCAGAATAGATTCCATATCTATATAAGAGAAGCAGGTATCGGGAATACTCACTTTCATGCATTGCGCCACACCTTTGCCACAAACTGTATCAGCAGCGGCGCCGACGCTAAGAGTGTAAGTGAGATTCTTGGACATTCCAATGTAAATATTACATTGAATCGCTATATGCATCCAAATCTGGAGACCAAGCGCTCCGCAATCAATTCTATAGTTATCCCATAAATGGTCAGAAAAATGGTCATATTTATATAAAATGCTTATTTTATACATAAGGGAGGTTGGATTTCGCAGATTGTAATAATCTGCGAAATCCAACCTCCCTTTTAATGTAGTGTTTCACCCGGAGGCAGCAAATGAGCATACATCTTTATAAACACAACGAAGATGCATACAGAGCAGTCGAAACCATGCTGGAGGAAAAGCAGATGGCAGCCGTCATCCATCCGACAGGCACGGGCAAGTCGATGATAGCCTTCAAGCTCGTGGAGCAGCATCCGCACAAGCATTTTCTATGGCTATCGCCAAGTGAGTACATCTACAAGACACAGCTTGAGAACATAGACACACAGTTCTCAAACATAGAATACATTTCGTACAGCAGACTCATGAAGCATGAGGACAGCATAGACACCCTGCGCCCGGACTATATCATACTTGATGAGTTCCACCGCTGTGGAGCCGCAGAGTGGGGCAAGAGTGTGAAAAAGCTTCTGCAAGCATATCCGAACGCAAAGCGCCTGGGGCTCTCAGCGACAAACATACGCTATCTGGATAACCAGCGCAATATGGCAGAGGAGCTCTTTGAGGGCAACATAGCCTCAGAGATGACACTCGGAGAAGCAATCGTGAGAGAAATACTTCCGGAGCCTAAATATGTCATAGCCATGTATTCATACAAGAAAGAGCTCGAACAACTGAAAAAACGAATCGAGGGCTTATCAAACCCGGGACTTGTATCGGAAAACGAAAAGCTTCTAGAGCAGCTAAAGCGTGCACTCGAGCAGGCAGACGGCCTCACAGAGGTATTTGCCAGACAGATGACAAAGCCTGATGGCAAATACATAGTATTCTGCTCGGGCAGAGAGCATATGGATGAGATGAAGGCGCAGGCAGGGGACTGGTTTAGCAAGGTGGACAAAAAGCCACACATATACACAGCGTACTACAACGATGCATCAACCAGCAAAGCCTTTGCAGAATTCAAAAAGGACACAGGAAGCCACCTAAAGCTCCTCTACTGCATAGACATGCTGAACGAGGGCATACATGTGGACGATGTGGACGGAGTAATACTGCTTCGCCCTACAGTGTCGCCAATCATCTATCTGCAGCAGATAGGCAGAGCACTGTCAGCAGGAAGCAAAAACCAGCCTGTCATATTTGACCTGGTAAACAACTTTGACAGTCTGTACTGCATAGACTGCCTGAAAAACGAGATGCAGGAAGCATTTTTGCTGTATCCTGACACTCATTCGCCAAGAGAGCACTTTGACGACAGATTCCGCATTATAGACGAGACCAAGGACAGCAGGGAGATATTCATGCACCTGCAGGAAAATCTGGGAAGTGCCTGGGACACATACTATGAGGCAGCAAAGCAGTGGTATAAGGAAAATGGAAATCTCAAGATACCAAAGAGCTATGTCACTGAGTCAGGACTCACACTGGGAGCATGGATAAACACCCAGAGACGTGTGAAGTCAGGAAATATATCCGGAAACCTCACCTGGGAAAAGATACAAAAGCTAAACGACATAGGCATGATATGGGATGTCACGGACTCAAGCTGGCAGGAGGTACTTGAAGAGCTGAAATGCTACCGCAATACCTACGGCAATCTGGACATCAAGGCCAAATACGTGTCGCCTACAGGCTTCAGGCTAGGCTCATGGATCAACAACATGCGCTTCAAGGTAAAAAAGTACGGCATAGAGCAGGCACTCACCGATGAGCAGAGAAAAGCACTTGAGGAGCTTGGCATGATATGGGACCACAACAAGCAGAAGTGGGAAGAGTACTACAGCGCAGCCAAATCCTACTACAAGGAGCATGGAAACCTCGAAGTACCTGCAAAGTATGTCACAACAGATGGCATACCGCTTGGATGGTGGCTGTCAAACCAAACCAATAGCCACTCAATGACAGACGAGCAGCTACAGCGACTGCAGAGCATAGGCTACAGGTCAGAAAGCAAGACCGCTATACAGTGGAACAGAAAGTTTGAGCTTGCGAAAACATATTATGAGAAAAACGGCAATCTGGACGTACCGGTATCATACTCCACAGACGGAGTGAAGCTGGGACGCTGGATATCAAATATCAGATGTAAAAGAAAAAACCCGAAGGCCAGCGGCATGGTGCTCGACACAGAGCGCATAGCAAGGCTCGACAGTATAGGGATGAACTGGAAATAGGGTAATCAAGAAATACAGGGAGACACAGAAAAAATGTACAGAAAGAAAGGAAGAGGCTGGACAAAGCATATAGACTTTATGCTCTTAGATGTCCTGTGTATGCAGATAGCATTCATAGTTTCATACATATGGCGCTTTGGACTTGGCAATCCATACATAGATAAGGACTACAGGATACTGGCAGCTGCATTTCTGCTCATAGATTTCTTCGTGGAAATAGTATCCGATGCCTTCAAAAATGTATTGAAGCGCGGCTATCTCGATGAGCTCATAGCTACATGTAAGCATGTGGCACTTGTAGAAATAATAACAACCTTCTTCCTGTTTACCACACAGATGGGCGAGATATATTCGCGTATGTCTTACTACATCATGATTCCAATATATATTCTCGTGTCGTACTTAGGCAGAGTAGTATTAAAGAAAATTATTAAAAAAAGAAACTTCGCTTCATCGAAAAAATCACTCTTTGTTATAGCACCGGAAAAGCTCCTTGAGGAGACACTTCACGGACTAAAGGAAAATGGCTTTGGATACACACAGATAGTGGCAGCGGCAACAGATGCCGACCTGAAGGGCAAAACAATATGCGAAATACCAATCGTAGCAAACCATGACGGGATAGTGGACTACGCCTGTGAGGAATGGGTGGATGAGGTACTTATCCCACCATGTGCGGAGAGCGAATATCCCTACGAAATGGCAGACATATTCCTGGAGATGGGAATAGCTGTTCACAGAGGCATCACCAAAAATAAGGTCATGGCAGGCAGCTTTAATCAGATAGAAAAAATAGGTGACTACACAGTCATCACCGCCAGCATGAACTATGCGAGCACCACACAGCTTCTTGCAAAAAGAGGCATGGACATACTCGGAGGACTGGTTGGATGCATCATCACCTTGATAGTGACGATATTTGTGGGACCGGCAATATATATCGCATCACCCGGACCGATTTTCTTTGCACAAGAGCGAATCGGCAGAAATGGCAGAAAGTTCAAGATGTACAAATTCAGAAGCATGTACATGGATGCTGAGGAGCGAAAGAAGGAGCTCATGGCGCAAAACAAGGTGAGCGACGGAATGATGTTCAAGATGGACTTTGACCCGAGAATCATAGGCAATAAGATACTGTCGGATGGAACAAAGAAAACCGGCATAGGACAGTTTATCAGGAAGACATCCATAGATGAGTTGCCGCAGTTTTGGAACATCCTCAAAGGAGATATGAGTCTGGTGGGAACACGACCACCAACACTCGATGAGTGGGAGAAGTATGAACCACACCACAGAGCCAGAATGTCATTTCGGCCGGGACTGACCGGGCTGTGGCAGGTGAGTGGCAGGAGTAATATCACGGACTTTGAGGAAGTGGTAAAGCTGGATACTCAGTATATCAATGAGTGGAGTGTGAAGGGTGATATGAAGATAATATTTCAGACGGTGCTAGGAGTATTAAGAAATGATGGAGCAATGTAAGAATAAAATGAGTGATGTACAAAATGTATTCTTAGTTGGAGCAAAAAGTCTTGGCGCGTATGGTGGGTATGAGACTTTTGTATACAAATTGACAGAGTATCATCAGAATAATCCAAATATAAAGTATCACGTAGCATGTAAGGCGAATGGTGATGGCTGTATGGATGAAACAAAATTGGATAATGTTAAAAGAATATCTGATACAGAATTTGAATTTCACCATGCGAGATGCTTTAAAATTCATATTCCACAAATTGGACCTGCGCAGGCTATTTATTATGATGTTGCTGCTTTGAGAGAGAGCTGCAAATATATAAAGAAAAATAATATAGAAAATCCAATAGTTTATATCATGGCTTGTAGAATTGGGCCATTTGCAAAACATTTTTATAAGGAAATACATAAGCTTGGTGGAAAAGTGTATCTCAATCCGGATGGACATGAGTGGATGAGAGCAAAGTGGAGCAAACCTATAAGAAAGTATTGGAAAGCATCTGAGCAGATGATGGTTAAATATTGTGATCTTGCTATTTGTGATTCAGTAAATATAGAAAAATATATTCATGAACAATATGATGGCAAAGGTATAAATGGTAAAAATCCTAATACGACATTTATTGCATATGGAGCTGATTTGACACCTAGTAAATTATCTGATGATGATGAAAAACTTATGAACTGGTACAAAGAAAAAGGACTAAGCAAGAAAAATTATTATTTTGTTGTAGGAAGATTTGTGCCAGAAAATTCATTTGAAATTATGATTAGAGAATTTATGAAATCTAAATCAAAGAGAGATTTTGCGCTTATAACAAATGTTAATGATAAGTTTTTAAATGAACTGGAGAGTAAGTTACATTTTAGAAGTGATCAAAGGATTAAATTTGTAGGTACAGTTTATGATCAGGAATTGTTGAAGAAAATTCGAGAGAATGCGTATGCATATTTTCATGGACATACTGTTGGAGGAACAAATCCAAGTTTAATAGAGGCCCTTGGAAGTACAGAGTTAAATCTTCTTGTTGATGTTGGGTTTAATAGAGAAGTTGCGGAAAACTGTGCTTTATATTGGAAACGTGAACAAGGCGATTTAGCAAAATTAATTAATGAGACTGATTCTATGAATGATAGAAAAATAGCAGAATTTGGAAATCAAGCTAAAAAGAGGGTTGCGGAAGAATATACTTGGGAGAAAATTTGCAAAGAATATGCGATAAGATTTTCATAGGTAGTTATATTGAAAGGTTTAAATATGAAGAAAGTGTTGATATGTACAGCCTTAGCAAAATTTATAAAAAGTTTTTTGGAAAATGATATTTTGATTTTGCAAGGAAAAGGTTATGAAGTTCATGTTGCAGCAAATATAAATCATGTGGGTGCGGAAGGCATGGAGAAATACTTCCAAAATATGAATGTGATATTTCATCAGGTGGATTTCTCATCTAATAAACCTTTTTCTAAAAGTACAATAATTGCTAGTAAACAGTTTAATGATATCATAAAAAAAGATTATTTTGATTTAGTACATATTCATACACCAGTGCCGGGTGTTATTTGCAGATTTTGCTGCATAAAGTCTCGAAAAAAAGGAACAGTAGTTGTTTATACTACACATGGATTTTATTTCCATAGTAAGTCAAGTAGAAAAACTTGGTTAATATATCATAATATAGAAAAAATGATGTCGAGATTTTGTGATGCAATAATTACTATCAATAGAGAAGATTATGAAAATGCAAAAAAAATGCATTGTAAAAATATATATTATATACATGGGGTTGGAGTCGATGTTAAAAAATTTCGTGATGTTCAGATAGAAAGAGATAGTTACAGAAAAAAATTAGGAATTGATATAAATGATATATTGGTTCTAGCAGTAGGTGAACTTTCACATAGAAAAAATCATAGGGTTATAATAGAAGCTATTTCAAAAATAAATTCATGTAGATTGGTATTTATGATATGTGGTAATTCGTTATCAGAACCTGAAACAGTAAATGAAATAATAGAATTAGCAAACAAGGAGCATGTTGATTTAAGATTAATGGGATTAAGAAATGATATTCCTCAAATTTGCAAATGTGCAGACATTGGTGTATTACCTTCCCTACGAGAAGGTCTTGGGTTAGCTGGGATTGAAATGATTGCTTCAGGACTTCCTGTTGTGGCATCGAATGTTCATGGAATTGTTGATTATGTTAAAGAGGGAGTAAATGGTTTTTTGGCAGATCCTAATAATCCAGATGAATATGCAGAAAAATTAAAAAAATTAATTGATAAAAATATAAGGAAGAAGATAGCTGAAAAATGTAGTCAAACAGTTGATGAGTTTGATAAAGCTGTTTCAAACTCAGAAATGAATGAAGTATATAACGAGTTATTGTAATAAGGAAAACAGATGATAAAAGTATTACATATTGAAATAAGTAAAGAGATTGGTGGAATTGAAACCTTTTTGATGAATTTGTTGAATAATATAGACAGAAGTGAGTTTTCGTTTGATTTTATTACAAGATACAATGAACTTGTCAATATGGCAGAATTTAAAACAAATAATTCAAAAGTTATAAAAGTACCTTCAATTTCGCATATGTTTACGTATATTTCAGGAATAAAAGAAATTTTAAAAAAAGGTAATTATGATATTGTTCATATACATAAAAATTCCAACATTAATATTTTACCGTTATTAATTGTTAAACGATATTGCGATGCCAAAATAGTTGTGCATTCGCATAATACTTCACCAAGTAGTATGCGTACGATTTCATTTTTGAATTCGATAAATAGAAAATTTGTTATTAAATATGCGGATTGTAAGTTGGCCTGTTCTGATCTAGCTGCTAAATGGTTGTATGGGGATGATTATAAAAATTATGTATTTGTTCCTAATGGTATAGACACAGAAAAATTTAGATATGATGATAAACAAAGAAATAGATTGCGTTATAAATATAATATAGAAAATAAAATTGTTATTGGAAGTGTTGGGAGATTATCGCAGCAAAAAAATCCGGTGTTTGCTTTAGAAATATTTTATAATTATTATAAAAAAAATCCTAATAGTATATTTGTCTGGATTGGTGATGGCAATATGATGTCTGATATGAAATTATTAGTAGAAAAAATGAAAATTGAAGAAAAAGTTATGCTACTTGGCAAGCAGAATCATGTAGAAAGGTATTATTCGATGATGGATTTTTTCTTGATGCCATCGTTATATGAAGGATTTCCAATTGCAGCAATAGAGGCACAGACATCCGGATTGCCTTGTCTGTTGTCATCAAGTATTACTAAAGAAGCCAGGTTAACGGAAAATTTACAATATTTAGACTTGGATGAGTCAAAGGATGTATGGGCTGGTACAATTGATAAAATGTTATGTGAGAGTGTGAATAGAAATAATGCAAATAATTTGGTAATGGATAAAGGGTTTGATGTTAAAAGTACTGCCGATAAGGTTAGTAGGATATACTGTAAATTGTTGGGTAAATAAATATGGAAAAAAAGAAAATTGTAATTGCACATTGCGTTGTTTCACTTTCGGGTGGAGTAGGGGCAATGATAATGAATTATTTTGATTATATACAAGGAGATTATGAAGTACATATTGTTACACAGGATTATGTATCAGATGAATATGTATCTTTATTTAAAAATCGAGGATATATTTTGCATCTTGTACCATCTAAAAAAGATGGAGTGATAAAAAATATAAGTTCATTATGTAAAGTATTCAAAGATATAAATTGTGATATTGTTCATGCACATATGACTACAACAAATGCGTTTCCGATGTTTGCTGCAATACTTGCAGGTGTAAAGATAAGAATAAGCCATTCACATTTAGATATGAAATTGAATTGGTTTTGGAAAATGGTATGTTTTTTCAATAAGGTATTTTCGACTAATTTAGTTGCGTGTGGTGAAGAAGCTGGTAAGTGTTTATATGGCAAATCTGATTTTATTATTTTTAATAATGCGATAGATTTGAAAAAATATAAATATAATTTATCAACTCGTGAATATTTGAGAAATAAATATAAAATTAAATCAAATGATAAGGTGTTTATTCATGTTGGAAGATTTACTGAACAGAAAAATCATTTTTTTTTAATAGATGTGTTTGAAAAGATATTTAAAAAGTGTAAGGATTCATGTTTAGTTTTAGTTGGAGAAGGCGAGCTAGAGGATGATGTAGTTGCTTATGTTAAAAATAAGCATTTATTGAATAATGTGTATTTTATTGGTATGGTCAATAACGTATATGATTATTTACAGATGTCGGATGCTTTTTTGTTGCCATCCCTATTTGAAGGATTATGCATTGCAGCGGTTGAGGCACAGGCCGTAGGTGTTCCATGCTTATTGTCAGATCAGGTTGATAAAAAGACAAAAATAAAGGATAATGTATATTTTTGTTCAATTGATAGTTCACAGAAGTGGGCTGACAAAGCAATTGATTTATCGAGCCGAAAATTTGACTTAGATAATGAAAAATTGGAAAAGAGCGGATATGATATAGAAGAAGAAGCTAGAAAACTTGATGAATTTTATAAGAGTCAATTAGCTAAAAAGAGGATAAATAAATGATTTATTTGATAGTATTTTTTAGTTCATTTTTATTCATAAAATTGGGTAATAGAATTGAAAAAAATAAAAAAAGGGTTATAGCTTTGATATTTTATGGGATAGGACTTTTGATTCCGGCAATTTTGGCGGGAATTAGAGACTATACAATTGGAACTGATGTTATGGTATACGGAAATGCATGGTTCGATAGAGCGGTTGATTCAAGTAATCTTCGAGATTATATACATTGGGGAGTTATATCACAGGTTGGAGTAGGATATCTGTTATTGAATTATTTGGTTGCGATTGTATCCGATAATCCACATGTGTTTTATTTTGTTCTTGCGTTAGTTATTAATATTTTGATTTTCAAAGGGGTACATTCGTGTAAAGAATACATTAATATTGATTTTGCAATGTTGATATTCTTTCTTTTGTTTTATAATAATACATTAAATTTGCTTAGACAGTCTTTGGCAATCGCAATAATAATGTCAGGTTTTGGATATGTTATTAATAAGAAATTATTTAAATACATAATTGTTGTTGTTTTTGCTGGTATGACACATAGTACTGCTTTTTTAGGTATTTTGATTTATTTTATTTATAATATACAGTTTTCAAAATATAGAAGTCTTGTAAAAAACGGAATAATTTGTGCACTTTTAGGTTGTATAGTTTTGTATCAATGGATTGTTTCTTTTTTGGTTTCAAAAGGGATTATATTGAGTAGATATGGTTCTTATTCAGATGTACAAACCGGTGGTGGAAAAATGGTTCGTATATGTTTGTTTTGTTTACCGGCGATTTTATTGTTTTATTTTGTGTATAAGAAAGTAAAAAAAGATATATGGTATAATTTTGGGGTTATGATATTACTTTTTTCGACATTTTTAAGTGTCTTGTTATTTGTAAATTCAATTGCTTCTAGAATTGCTATGTATTTTGATATCTATTATATAGTTTTAATTCCAGTGTTTGCTAAACGTGTCAATTTATCAACTGGTAAGAACAGAGTATTGATTAAAAATTATTCACAAATATTTTTAGGAATTTTTTATGTTTTTTATTGGTGGATGGTATATGTTTATCAAGGTCAGGCAGCAACATATCCATTTTTATTATTTACGAAATAGGAGAATATAAATGTTAGTATCAGTAATTATACCTGTATATAATGTCGAAGAGTTTTTGAGATGTTCTTTAGATAGCATAATTAACCAAACATATGAAGAACTTGAGATTATTATAGTTAATGATGGCTCTACAGATGATAGTTTGAGTATATGTAAAGAATATGAAAAAGATGATACACGTATAACGGTATATTCTAAAGAAAATGGCGGATTGATGTCAGCATGGCTATATGGACTTTCTAAAGCAAAAGGAGAATATGTTTATTTTATAGACAGTGACGATTGGGTTGATAACAATAATATTGAGGTTATGGTAAAAGAAGTAATCAAGAAACCCCAAATTGATATGGTTGTGTGTAATTGTATAAGAGAATATAAAAATAATTCGGAATTTTATCCAATGTACAATTATTCATCTGGAATATATGAATATGATGATATAAAAAATAAAATATATCCTTCAATAATTAATAATGGGAATTTTCAGACTAGGGGAATACAGGTTAACAGATGGGGCAAATTGATTAGAAAAGAAATATTAGATAGTAATATCAAATATTGTGATAAAAGAATATCATACGGCGAGGATTTTAACATAATGTTGCCGGTATTTCTTGATTGTAAAACGTTATCATTTGTTGAGAATACATATTATCATTATAGACTTAATGGTGGGTCAATTTTAGGAGCCTACAACCGTAAAATGTTAGAGCAGATAGAAATATTATATAATATTCTTTTTCAAATTTTGACAGATATGCAGTGTGAGTTTTTGAAGGAGCAATTATTAGCAGACTATCTTTCGTCAATGGTCTTATGTGTAAAAAATGAGCTTAAATCAACTAAAAAAATATATGATATTTCTCAGGTTGTTAAAAAAATACGAAATGCAACATATACATTAGAGGCGTTAAACAAGACTGATTATAGCAGGTATTCTCTTGTGAATAAAAGTATAATTTCTATGATTAGTAAACCTAAAAGAATAGAAAAGTTGCAGTTGGTATTATTTAGAAAATTTTTCTATTTGAAAATGAAAAAGATATCTTATTAGTACTTAATATAAGGAGTGATGAAAAGTGTCTAGTTGTGAATCTAATAATTTTATATGGACAATGTGGTGGCAAGGAGAAGAGAATGCTCCTATGTTAGTAAAAAGATGTATCCGAAGCATGAGACAAAATTCGAATGGTGCGAATGTCATAGTGATAACAAAAGATAATTTTAAAGATTATGTAAATGTTCCAAAATTTATTTTGGATAGAGTTATGAAAGAAATAACGTTGACTCATTTATCTGACATAATTAGATTTGAATTAATAAACAATTATGGAGGAATATGGATTGATTCAACGGTATATGTAAATGATTTGATTCCTATGGAGATATTTGACTTTGATTTTTTTACAATCAAGATGAAATATGATGAAACCACTATGATAAGAAATATTGCTAAAGCTAGGTGGAGTGCATATTTGGTTGGTGGAAAAAAACATAATATTGTCAGTGAAAAAATGTTGGATTTATTTTATGATTATTGGAAGAAAGAAAATATGCTTATTTCATATTTTTTGATTGATTATTTTATGGATTATATAATAGATAATGATAAAGAGGTATATGAATTGTGGGATAGTATACCTGCAATAGAATATGACATTTTTTATATGCATGGCAAATTAAATGATTCAGAGTATGATATTAATAAAATTGGGTTATTTAATAAGCTATCTTGGAAAGATGACTATATAGTAAATTTAAATAATAAACCAACGCTATATGGGAAGGTATTTGGAATCAAAGAAAATTTGCAAAAAAAGCAAATGGGAAAATTAAAAAACTAAAAAATTATTTTCAAGATTGTTTTAATTATAATTATATTTGTTCATATGGATTGAAAATAAGCTTACTTTCGTTTCTTCATTTATGTGTTCAAGTTAAGAAAGGAAAAATATTTAATTTAATTGACAATCAATATAATAAAGTAATTAAGAATTATATCTCGAAAAATTTTCAGGTCATATAATTTTATAGGTGAGCTATGTGTGATAAAAATCCTTTTGTATCCTTAATTATACCGGTATATAATGCAACTGATAGTATTAAGGGTTTGATATCTGATATTTTAAAACAGACATACAATAACTTTGAGGTTATTTTTGTTGATGATGGATCAGTAGATAACTCGTATGATTTAATAAAAGAATATACAAATAAATGTCAAAATATTTATGTTTATCGTAAAAGTAATAAAGGTGTTTCTAGTGCAAGAAATTTTGGAATGGACAAGATGAATCCAAAAGGATATCTAATGTTTGCTGATGCAGACGATAATATTACTCCAGATTTCATTGAAAGAATGGTATATGAGACTTTAAAACGTGAAGATACTTTAGTATGTTGTACTTTTACTAATGGAGAATATAAATACAGTAATTATAAGGATAAATTTTCACCTGTGTTGGATGAAAAGATGGCAGGGGGATATGTATGGAATAAAATTTTTGATAAAAACATTATAATAAAGAATAAATTACAGTTTGATACTAGTATTGCTATATGTGAAGATTTATTGTTCTGTGTTGAATATTTAAATTATACTAAAGATGTCTATGTAATTAATGAACAATTATATATTTATAATTTAAATCAGGATTCTGTTACAAATTCAGGATTTAATAAGAATAAAATGCAAGGACAATTAAGAGCTTTGACTAAAGTTGTGGATATTATACCGAATAGTTTCGATGAATCAAAAAAAACTGCTTATTCAGGATTACTTTTTAATAGTATTTTTTATTGGGTAGGTCTTTATAATAGTGGAATATATGAAAAAATTACGAGAGAAGATAAAAGAAAAATTATGCAATTAAATAAAAAAAGTTATTTTTTTTCAAAAATTGAGTTTATATATTTAATTTTGATTGTTTTTTCTCCTATATTATTATGGGTATTGTTGAATATAAAAAATTTTGTTAAACGTATTTAATTACGGAAGAAAGCAGTAGATATTAAGAGAATATTAAATATAAGAGGATAATTATAATGTTTAAAATTAAACTATTGATAGAGTCTGATTTAATAAGAAATAGTGAACTGAAAAATCATTCATTTTTTTATGTTTTTCGATTAGGTAATATGTGTATAAATGCCGATGATATGATTAGAAATATGGGAGAATTCTTTTTTCGATTAATAATGAAAATGAAATATAATAAGTATAACCATATTCCATTGGAAACCAAAATAGGGGGGGGACTGAGATTGCCTCATTTATTGGGAATAGTTATATCTGGAAATGCCATTATTGGTAAAGAATGTACTATTATGCATCAAGTTACAATTGGTGTTGATGATATTGGAGAAAATAATAAGGCTCCTATTATTGGAAATAATGTTTTTATAGGTGCTGGGGCCAAAATTATTGGAGATATTACAATCGGGGATAATGTGATTATAGGTGCAGGAGCAATTATTACAAAAAATGTTCCAAGTGGGAAAACGGTTGTAGGAATTAATCAAATATTGCCTGATAAAAAAAGTAAATAGATTTTTGATTCATAAATTTATAAAGACGCATTTTTTGATTACAATTATAGGAAGTAAATAGGAGTAAAACAATTGAGTGCACATCATGGCAGAAAAAAGAAAGTCACCATTGGAATGAAAACACAGCAATTAATTCGATTACATTAGTGTGAGTATAGTACATTTCTTTTAAAATATAGAGTTCCTCAGATACATATATTAGATGTGAAGTTAACATATGGTTTGAAATCAAAAAAATGTTTCTAAATATAAAATAGAAAAAAAGAAGTAGAACAGATATAGAATTAATGATGAAGGAAGGATTAACTTGGTAAAATGAATTGCAAAATAGGAATTTTAACATTTCATAAATCAATTAATTATGGTTCGGTGTTGCAGGCATATGCCTTACAAAATTTATTATTAAAGGAGGGATATAAAGTTGAGATAATAGATTATGAGCCTAAAAATTATGCCAATATGTATATACCTTTTAAAAAGCCCACTACAATATGGAATATTTTACATAATTTAAATAGGGTGCCAGTTGGAAAAATAATCAAAGAACAGAATGAGAAATTTAAAAAATTCAGAGATACATATATAAATCTATCTCGAGAGTATAATTTCGAATCAAATTATTCAGATATTTTTTCACAATTTGATTGTGTCATATGTGGTAGTGATCAGGTGTGGAATATCACATTAGATGACTGTGATGATATTTTTTTCTTGCCATGTGTGAAACATATAAAAAAAATAGCATATGCAGTTAGTGTTAATGATGCAAAATTTAATAGTTGCATTCGGGATATTGATTTGAAAAAATGTATAAGTGAATTTAATTATATTTCTTGTAGGGAAAAATCTGGAGCAACTAAAATATCTAATTTTATTGCTAAAGAAGATGTAGCGGTTACTATTGATCCTACATTACTTCACAGTGCAAGAGAATATGATGGGATATGTTCAAAAAGAATTATAAATCAAAATTATATTTTTTTATATGATATGTGGTCAAACTCGGATGCTCTTTATGCTGCTAAAGTAATTTCCGCATTATTTAACTTGCCTGTATACACTTTATTTACAAAGCGAAATGTAAAATCAATGATTAAAATCTCTAAGTATGGAGTTAAAGTTATTACTAAGAATATGAGTCCAACTGATTTCCTAAGTTATATTAAATATGCAGATTTTGTTATAACAGATTCTTTTCATGGTACAGCTTTTTCTCTGATTTTTGAAAAACAGTTTGTTTGTATAAATGAAAAGCAGAATTCTGGGAAGTTTAAGAATGATGAGAGAATCACTAATATCTTGTCAGAGTTAAATATCAATGAAAGATATTTGAGAGTAGACAATATTCATTCTGTAAAGGATTTAGATAATATTAATTATGATATAGTTACAGAAAAAAGAAAGAAACTAGCAAAGAAATCAATAGACTGGTTATTAAAAGCCATTGAAGAGTGATTTATAATATGAATGAAAGTAAAAGACTATTAAAAAATACAGGTATAATAGCTATTGGAAATATAAGTACACGTTTGGTGTCATTTCTATTATTACCTCTTTATACAGCAATATTGTCAGCATCAGAATATGGTATAGTGGATTACATAACTAGTATTGTAACTTTTTGTGTACCATTTGTATCTATATTAATGGAAGAGTCAATATTTCGATTTCTTATAGATTGTAAAGATAAAAGTGAAGAAAAAAAGGTTATTTCAAATTCTTTCATTATAGTAACGGTTGGAATGATTATTTTTACACTTGTGGCTATACCAATAATGATATTTATTAGATATAAATATGCTTTTTATATTATTGTTTATGTTATTTTGAATGTTATTTCGTGTATGCTAAGTGCATTACTTAGAGGAATTGGAAGAACTGATTTATTTGCTATATTTAATTCTGTTTCTGGAATTATTCAAATAGTTTTAAATGTAATCTTTGTTGTTTGTTTTAGATGGGGATTATATGGATTGCTATGGGCTTCTATATTAGCTCAAATAATAGTTTCTCTAATTTATATTTTTAAAATTAAACTATGGAAGTATATTAGCCTCATCAATTTCGACATGCGTTTATCAAAAGAAATGATTAAATATGCTTTTCCGCTTATTCCTAATAAGATATCTTGGACCATTATAAATTTGTCAGATCGTATTATTTTAATGAATTTAGTAGGCAGTGAAGCAACTGGTTTATATGCGGTATCCTATAAATTTCCTAATTTGATGGATACAATTTATGGTTTTTTTTATCAGTCTTGGAAAGAGAGTTCTGCGAGAGTAGTAGGTAATTCATCTCAAGATGATTTTTATAATATGGTGTATAAGTATCTTAAAAGCTTTATGTTTTCGATTTGCTTAGGGATGACTGCTTTTATGCCGTTAGTATTTAAACTCTTGATTAATAAAAGTTACTATGAGGCAGTTTTTTATGTTCCAATATTGTTAATAGGTACATATTTTGCAAATATTTCTGGATTCTATGGTGGAGTATTCACCGCATATAAAGATACCAAAATAATGGGTACAACAACTATTGTTGCTGCGATTATAAATCTGGTGACAAATCTTGCTTTAATAAAGTTCATCGGAATATACGCTGCCGCAATATCGACTTTTTTAGCGAATTTTGTGATATATGTCTATAGAAAATATAAAGTAAGAAAATATATCATTTTGGATGAAAATAATATTGAGTCTATTATTTCAGTAGCTATTACAGGTATAATATTCATATTGTTTTATATGAACAAAATACAATGTACAATTATAGGCTGTGCTATTTCAATAATTTATTTTGTTTTTGCAAATAGAGAGTTGATTAAAAATGTTTGCAGTCGTTTAAGAAAATGATTTGGAGAAAAGTTATATGAGCGAAAAACATAATAGCGTATCTGGAAAAGATAATATAGAATGTTGTGGTTGTGGCGCATGTGCTACAATTTGCCCCAAACATGCTATTTCTATGGTAAAGGATGAATTTGGACATTTTTATCCGGAAATATCCGATAATAAGTGCATAGATTGTGGAATGTGCATTAAAATTTGTCGATTTGATAAGCCGGAATGTTATTCTATTAAGGAAAGTTATGCGGCTGTTAATAAGAATAAAGAGCAATTGGGAAAATCTTCATCAGGTGGTATGTTTTCGGCTATAGCAGGAAATGCTATTAAAAATGATACATATGTATGTGGCGCCAATCTGAGTTTTAAAGATAATAAAGCTATAGTTAAGCATATTTTAATTAACGGTGAAAAAGACATATCTTTATTACAAGGCTCTAAATATGTTTATAGTGTAGCATCGGATGGTTTTGAAGAAGTACTTACATTGCTAAAAAATGGAAACAGAGTTTTGTTTTCTGGTACACCATGTCAGGTTGATGCGGTTAAAAGTCTTGCAGGCAGTAAATATCAGAATGATTTGTATACAATTGACATAATTTGTCATGGAGTACCAAGTCAGCAGCTATTTAATGATTATTTGGAGTTAGAATCACAAAAAAGAAAGCTGAGTATAACTAATTTTGTTTTCCGTAATAAAAAATATGGTTGGGGTCTTGATGGTGATATTTTAGGTAATACATTTGATGGAAAAAATGTTTCTCATCATATTGAACCGGATACGTCATCATATTATCATTATTTTTTAGAAGGAGACATATATCGTGATTCATGCTACAACTGTCCGTATGCTCAAAAAAATAGGACAGGGGATATTACAATAGGTGATTATTGGGGCGTGGAAAAATATGATTCTGCGCTTATGAAAGAAAATGGAGGAATATTTTCAGGTAAAGATGGAGTGTCATGCGTTTTTATTAATACTGATAAAGGAAAAAAGTTGTGGGAGAGTTGCGCTGATGTAATAGATAGCAGAGCTGTTGAGTTTGATAATGTCGCTATTATTAATACGCAATTGAATAAACCAGCTAGCTATTCACATATGAGACAAAGGCTTCTAACAGCATATATAGACAGTGGATATAAGGGCATACAGAAGATTTTTTTTACATGGCGGATAAAACGAAAAATCAAGAGTGTAATTAAAAAGATTCTGCCTAATCAAATTGTTGCAAAGATACAGAACAAAAAATCTAAATAGTTAATTGAAAATTCAAATTCATGCAGTTAGTTTTGAAGGAAAAATCTTATATATGGTGGCTATTAGATTATATTTGGAATAACTTTGTAATATGTAATACAAAGACAGGATTAAATAATAAATCTATGTAAGAGCGAGGAAAATAATATGAAAAAAAGAACACAATTTGTCATTGTTTTTTTTCTCTCATTAATGTTTTACATTGGTGGGTATAATTTAAAAGTGTTAGCAGCAGACACAAAGTCAGATAATAGCACTAATGTATTATACTGTGTCGAAAATTTTGAGATTGGTGGAACTGCTTATAATGCATTGAGGTTAAATTGGTCTGAGAATGCTCAAGCGCAAGGATATATTATAGAAAAAAATGATAATGGACAATGGAACAGGATTGCGAGAATAGAAGGAAGTCAAAATAAAACATTTAGGGTAGAGGGCTTGAATCCGTCTACTGAATATGAATTTAGAATTAAAGCGTTTAGTTTTAATAATTACGGTCCAATATACAGCGATTATATATATACTGCTGGAAAAACAAAGCCAGAGGCTATTATAGGTTTTCAAATTAGTGGAAATGCTTACAATGCGTTAAGAGTCAATTGGAATGTGAATAACACAGCGCAGGGATATATAGTAGAACAAAAAAACAATAATAACTGGAAACGAGTAGCTAGAATAGAAGGTAAGCAGAACAAAACATATAGGATTGAGGGGTTAATGCCTTGTACAGAATATGTTTTTAGGATTCAAGCTTTTGATTTTTATAATGATACTCCAATATATAGTGATTATGTGTATACATCAGGTGTTACAAAGCCAAATCCTTTAAATGGTGTTCAAATAGGTGGAACAGCTTATAATGCGCTTAGGATAAATTGGAATGCAGATTCTACTTCTCAGGGATATATAATAGAACAAAAGGTCGATAATGAGTGGAAAAGAATAGCTAGAATAGGTAATTCAAAAACAAATACATACAGAGTAGAGGGATTAAACCCATCAAAAGAATATTTTTTTAGAATTCAGGCATTTTCATTTTTTAATAATAGTCCAATTTATGGTGATTATGCTTATTTGTCTGGAAAGACAAAACCAATCTCTGTGACTGATTTTAATGTTGCAGGTTCGGCAGATAATGCGTTACGTGTAAATTGGAGCAGTAATAATGCGGTTCAAGGTTATATTATAGAAAAAAAACAGGATAATAATTGGCAAAGAATTGCAAGAATTGAGGGCAAGGATAATAAAACATATAGAGAGGAGGGCTTGAAAGCCTTTACAGAGTATTCATTCAGAATGCAGGCCTTTGATTTTTATAACAATTGTCCATTATATAGTGATTATGTGTATACATCAGGTATCACAAAACCAAGTGTGCCAAATAATTTTAGAATTGCAGGTATGGCATATAATGCATTACGTGTAAATTGGGATGTTAATAATACAGCTCAAGGATATATAATAGAAAAAAAGGTAAACGGAAATTGGCAGAGAATTGCTCGTATAGATGGGAAACAGAATTATACGTATCGTGTGGAAGGTTTAAATACATCTACGGAATATCAATTCAGAATGCAGACATTTAATTTTTACAAGAATACTCCAGTGTATAGTGATTATGTATATATATCTGGTAAAACAAAACCAACAGAAGTAGAAAATTTAAAAATAGGTGGACAAGCATATAACGCGTTAAGATTGAATTGGAACAAGAATGATACTGCGCAGGGATATATAATTGAGCAGAAGATAAACGGAAGTTGGCAGAGAATTGCTCGAATAGCTGATAAAGATGTATTAACATATAGAGTTAAAAATCTTAAACCACTTACTACATATGAATTTAGAATGCAAGGATTTAATTTTTATAACAACATGCCACTATATAGCGATTATTCTAATGTTTTGGGAAAAACATTAAATTTTGATGCTTCACAGGAAGAATGGGAATTACCGATTATCTAGTTAAAGCATTAAACGCAGTTCGAACCTCTTTGGAGAATTTAAAGAGTGTGTGAAACTTTTTCTGTAAATAGCTAATAACAGCAAGGTCTTCTATGGTAAAATATAAATCATAGGAGGCCTTTTATTATGGCAAGAAGAGAAAAGAAACCTGTACACAAAGTAGTAATGACAGAAGGAAAGCGAAACATCATTCAGCAACTTCTTCAGGAGTATGATATTGAAATCGCTGAAGATATCCAGGATGCGCTTAAGAATCTGCTTGGCGGCACCATCAAAGAGATGATGGAAGCAGAAATGGATGATCATCTTGGTTACCAGAAATCTGAACGATCTGATAGTGATGATTACTGCAATGGATATAAATCAAAGCGCGTAAACAGCAGTTATGGAAGCATGGATATCGATGTTCCGCAGGATCGTAAATCAACATTTGAGCCACAAATTGTAAAGAAACGTCAGAAGGATATTTCTGATATCGATCAGAAGATTATTTCCATGTATGCAAAAGGGATGACGACCCGGCAAATATCAGAAACCATCGAAGATATCTACGGTTTTGAAACATCAGAAGGCTTTATTTCAGACGTTACAGATAAAATCCTGCCTCAGATCGAAGACTGGCAAAA
>ENA-OPXB01000192-OPXB01000192.1-human-gut-metagenome-genome-assembly--contig:-NODE-192-length-53106-cov-4.371209_pt1 | contig 53106 bp, 38 predicted proteins | sample MGYA00241516_ERZ502024 | MGnify/ENA primary metagenome ERZ502024 (study PRJEB25962, sample SAMEA2041926) | human gut metagenome | biome: human gut; feature: human-associated habitat; material: faeces...
CCAGTCGATACCTTCCAGCAGCATCGCCAGCTGTGCCGGTGTGAGGAACACTTTGCCATCCCGGGCTGACGGCCAGGCGAAGCGGCCGCGCTCCAGCCGTTTGGTCAGCAGACACAGTCCATCGCCGGTAGACCAGAGGAGCTTTACCTGACTGCCATTACGCCCACGGAAGATAAAAACGTGACCTGACATCGGATCGTCTTTCAGCGTCGTCTGCACCTTTGCCGCCAGGCCGTTGAAGCCGTTTCTCATATCGGTGATGCCAGCGACCAGCCAGATCTTTGTCCCTGATGGTAATGGGATCAACGTTTGAGCTCCCGTATCAGCAGGTTCAGGATATTTTCGCTGATGGCACCATTCAGACGGAGTGATCCGTGCCGGAACGTCACTTCACAGCTGATATTGAGTGATTCAGGTGTCGCAGCAGCTACAGGTTGTGACCGGGGGGAGGTTGTAGGGACAACATCTTCGGCATCAAGTGTTATCGGGAGCAGCTCAGGCACGTTGTTTTCTGTTGTTGAAGGAGGACGTAGTTTTCCTTCGCGCCAGTACTGGCGCCACTTGAACAGCAAATTATCGTTGATCCCATGCTCACGAGCGAGTTGCGCTACGGAGATCTCTGGTCGATGCGAGAGTTCAACCATTTTGATTTTGAACTCAACGGGATAATTAGGGCTTTTTTTACGCACTGCGGTTAATGATTTCATGGATAGCGTCCACCATATTTGGTGTCCACTATTCTCTCAGGAATTTCAGGATCTGCCAGACGGTGCTGAGACGACGCTTACGATTCAGTGCAGAGGTGACCTGCTTTATCAAACTTAATTGTGACAAAATGGCGATTGAGAAGGTGCAATTGACTTATTCGGATTCGGTCGTGGCGAGGTGGTGACCCTGCATTCTGCTAACCGGGTTATGAGTCAGGAGTCAGCGATAGACAAAGGGACTTATCTGACCGGGCCCCTGGAAAAATGGCGGGAGAGAATGATACCTTCCTGCTGACGAGACCGGACTTTGAGATGACGAGCGATAGTGCGGCAGTGATGTACAGCCTGATCGGTAGCTGCAAAACTTAACGGAATCGAGCCGGAAACGTGGCTACGCCACGTGATCAGTGTAATCAACACCTGGCCTGCCAACCGCATGAAAGAGTTGTTGCCCTGGAACGTCACTCTCTCTGTAAACTAATTTTTACCCCACGTCCTTCACGGTGCGCTTACACTCTGGACAAGTATGTAAATGATAAGTTAAAAATAATCCGTGCATTTCCTGTGACGATATTAGTTGTTGGTAACGAAATCTCATTAGCGGATCGGAAATGCACTTAACCTAATACGTTGCCACTGTTCCGCCAGGAGTTGCAGTGGCAACGTATTCTACCGTCAGTGATAGCGTTTTGTTATTATCAGAACTGATAGTTCAGCGACATCCAGTAATTTCGCTCAGGTATCACATATCCTGTTGTTGATGATCCCGTCTGGAAGTAATCACCGGCATACAGCGTACTCTTACCGGCACTGTACAGGCTCACGTCACTGTAATCCTTGTTGAGCAGGTTATTCACCGCAGCATTCAGCGTCAGGGCATCCGTCATCTTCCACGACAGACCTGCATCCACCACCGTCCAGGCTTTCAGGTATTCTCCTTTCTCATCATACACTTTCTTCTGTACAGCGCTCAGTGACGAATAATTCTGGGTGAAACGTGGTGTTTTCCCGCGATAACGGGCACCCAGCCATGATGCCACCTCTTCGGTGATCTGCCAGTTCAGTTTCGCATTCACCATGTGTTCAGGGGTATAACTCAGCGGCGCACCTTTGTTATCACCATCACGTTGTTCACTTCGGGTCCAGGTGTAATTCAGTGACAGCGTGACATCCTCTGACCACAGCGGCAATGTGCCGGCAAATTCCACACCGTGCAACCGGGCCTTTCCGCTGTTTACATAGCTATTGGTGTTATCATTTATGGAATAAGAGACAATCTTGTTGGAGAAGTCAGTCATAAAACCTGTGACATTGGCATTCAGACCGGCGGGGTTATCGTAATACACCCCAGCCTCATAACTGACGCTCTCTTCCGGCTTCAGGTCGGGGTTACCAAGTAGATTTGTTTTTCCCTGCCCGGACACACCACTAATCCCTTTATGTAGCTGCCCCATTCTGGGTGCCTTATATCCCGTGGTCACACCGCCTTTCAGCGTCCAGGCATCTGCCACATCCCAGACCAGATATGCACGCGGACTGAAGTGTCCCCCGAATTGCTCATGATGTTCATAGCGGCTGCCCGCAGTCAGCGCAAGTGCATCCGTGAGATGCCACTCATCCTCAGCAAATACCGACCAGCTTTTCTGCCGGAAAGTTTCACCTGTGCTGGCAAGGACAACTCCGTCTTTCATGGACGAGCTCTGAAACTCGCCCCCCACCGTAACCAGATGAGATTCTCCCAGAGGGGTAAGCAGTAATGAATTCAGGATAAGGTTCGATTCCTTAAGCTCCCGCGGCTGACCGGCAAGCCCCCATTTGTCGCGCTTCAGTACACTGCGTACAAGCTCACGACCTTTATTTTCTGTCTCGTTCCAGTTCAGATACGATTTCCATGTTCCGAAGGTGAAAGTATGATCATAGCCAGCTGAAATTTTGTTTCGCTCATAGCGCAGGGTCCGGTCATATCCCCCCGTCAGACTCCCCAGTTGCCCATCCCGGTTATCATAACGCTGCCGGGTGGTATCCATATCAAACCAGAGCACATCCTGCTCCGACGCCTTCCAGTCAAGACGTGCACCAAGATTATAATTCTGTGACTCCGTGGGATAAGGAATACGCGTGGCCGCTGTATCGCTCAGTGATGTGACCGATGAACCCTGACGCTGTTGTGTGCTACCGCGTACCTGCAGGCTGGCAGAATCATCCACAAGGGGACCACTGCTCCAGAAATTAAACTGGCTGCTGTTACCCCATTTGTTGCTTTCCTGCAGATTCAGCCCTGCATTGACGGAAGAGAGCCATTTGTCTGCATTCTTTCTGGTAATGATATTCACCACACCGCCCATCGCATCAGAGCCATACAGTGTGGACATCGGCCCCCTGATAACCTCAATACGCTCAATGGCGGCCAGAGGGGGCATGAACCCGGTATTCATGGCAGAAAAACCGTTGGGAGTCACGTCACTGCCTCCGCCCTGACGAACACCATCAATCAGTATCAGCGTGTAACTGGCTGGCATTCCTCGGATGCTGATTTCCAGCCCTCCGGTTTTACCCGTACCACTTTCAACATCCACACCCTCTACTGATCTCAGAGCCTCCGCCAGATCGTGGTACTGGCTGGACTGCAATTCCTCCTGGCTAATCACAGAAACACTGGCGGCTGCGTTAGTCAGCTTTTTCTCATAGCCGGATGCCGAGACAATCATCACATCCTCTGCAGCAGCTATGCTGCTGGCTGAAAATCCGAGACAGGGAATGACTACGGAAGCCAGAGTGGTTATTCGCATATTACTAATCTCCGATCATGTTAACCGGCAAGACAATACACAAATACAAACAATAATGAGAATAATTTATATTTACCTTTTACAAAAAATAAAGATTATTGACAAAACTAAATATAAATAACGACTGCCTCGGCATGCCAGTTAACAGCTATCCGTATGTCGTGTTCGGTTTTGCGAATAAAAAATGGTTACTGTAGAAGCGGATTTCCACCACATGTCAACCATGAATGGTCAGTGGTGCGAGACGACTGGGAAGATTTGGTCGATGACTTCTTCCGGCGAATACTGATAGAAACATTGAAATATTGTAAGAGAAAGCGTTCAAAATTCTGTGGCACGTGAAAAATTCTACAGCGTCATCACCTTATTCAGTCGACCTTCAAAATAAACGTTTAACAGAGACAATCACCATTTGGATTGTCCGCTGAGGAGGCGAACAATTTCCTAGACAGCTTTATCATGTCAGCCCACATTGTTGGCGCTGACAATACTAAGGACAAACGATGGGGAAGTAGCTTTTTAGCGTTATTTTCGGGAGTAAAAAACGTGGTATCTTTCCGTATGTCAGTTGTATCTTGCTGGTATTCGTAGTCGTGATAAGGCATACAACGATATTTATCTTGACGTTAGTGAAGAATAAGTTGTTTTGTGATCTATGTTAATCTGGGATTACAATCCGGGCTTGATACATCGCATCACGACTTTTATTCTCTTCAGAATAGAATATGTTACTCCCCGCTTTACAGGCTCAGGATTTGAATTACAAATTATACTTTTAAGTGAACAGTAACCAGGGGTATTTCTTATTTCCTGAAACCAGGCTTGGCCCATTTCGGGATGAGTTTGAAAAAACTCTTGACGCATACGATAGTGATGAAATAAACGAAACAAATTACGTCAACAAACTCAGGCGTCTTGCCTGACATGCTCCTGACATCATTGATATTCACGCTCATCTGGCATATGCATTTGCGCTCTTTATGCTGCAATTCTGGCGAATGTTCATTTACAGCGTCATCAGGATGCCGTTATACTCATTGATAAAATACTAACATATAACCCTGAGAATACTCAGGGGACACGCTGGTTACTGGGGGCGGAATTGTTACGTGCTGGCAAGCATGGCAGGGCTCTGTACGTATTGACAGGACATGTCAATGAATTTCCCCCCTACTGGTACGAGCTTGCTCTTTTACATTTTATGAATGAGGCATATATTAATGCTGCAACGGCATTTCGATATGGATTTTTAACAAGTATATATTGTTGAAATGCTTTGTTAGAATCTTTATCCATTCCCTGGGGCTGTATAGTATGATTTTTCAGGTATTTCTGAATACTGCCAAATATTATTGCAAAATATTCTCTAAATTATGAATTAAATATCCATAAGCATTATTGCCTGGGAACTGGACATATAATTACTCTTCTGTGCTAAAGGAACGTTCTGAAATGTTTAAGTATGCAGAGATGTTGATGGCGGAAGAAGATGATAAAGTATGTGAACTTATTTTTAAACAACAAGATAATTTGATTTTAAAAATAAATGATAGATTTCCCAGAATAATTATAAAGAAATACCGAACATTACAAGGTAAAGTCGTATGGCTATGGATATTGCCATTTGTTATTGAATGGTTAATTGTGTGCGCTTTGGGTGTAAACAGTTAGCTTGGTAAAAGTAAATATCCTGATTGTTGTTTGTTAAGGAGTGAGATGCCTGTGCGTCTGGTGTCTATTATATTCCCAATATTATTGGCGCTATTCTTGCTGGCGTAGGCATCGCCATACTATGAATATTGTGTTTGTCGTGATTCAATTTTTATTTATAACCTCTACCCGGAGCAAATTCAGGTAGGTCATGCATAAAAATATCTTTCTATACTACGAAAATTATTTTTGTGAAAGTATTGACAACGCTAACTATTTTTAATTATATATTCATGATGCTCTAGGCATCACATTTTCTCCATGGGGTATTCCCTCCGCCGGCACTATGTGTTGCTGGCGTTTTTTTTATCAATTCTTACTTTTTAATCCCACTGTCCTTTCCACCAGAAACATACCTCGTTTCTACTGTATTTTGAGAATATAGTTCCCAGAATACCAATTATATATAATACGTTGTAATATATGTATTCCAATTAAAGCCGTTATTATAATAATTATCATATATGGTTATTTTCATATTGATTTCGTCAGAAATAGAAAATGCTGATGATGAATTGTGAATAATCAAACTGACCTCTAATTATCCTGTATGGAGTAGTGCTTATTTTCGACTCAATTTCTACTGATTAGATTATGGTTATCAGTACAGTGGGTTATGAAAAACGGACTGGATCTGCCAGCAGTGCTTCTATTATTATTCAAAAAGAACTTCAGCCGGACAATGCTATAATCCAGGGAAAGGCTATAAGCTCTGTTGGACGGAATGTGGAAATCAGCACTGGTAAAAAGGGGAACTGACATTAACACAAGAAGGATTCCTGCAAGCAACTGCTTATCTGCCCGGAACGCAGAATTAAAGCATAACCACACAGGAGCCAGAATACTGTGGTCGTACGCATTCAGTATTGTGACAACTAATAGAAATAAAAATCTGGCCGGTGCGAATATTAAACGATGCGATACCGTATAGTGTAAGTCAAAAGTAACGGGGTATTTAAACCATCTTTTTATATTTATTTAACATAATGCAGATTCTGATGTATTAGTTCAGTTGTTCGCCAGAATCAGCGCTCGATCACTATGCGTTTTAGCAGTGTGCTGAAGAAGTTCTTCATCACTGCGTTATTCAGACCGTTTCCTTTGTGCGGCATATTTTGTGCTACTCCATGGGGCTTTAACTTTGCCTATAGCCTGCGATTCGATATTGCCAACCCTGATCCATATGCAGCGACGGGGCATCCTCTGGCCGGGCACTGTGAATGCATCGTATTAACGATGCTCCATCACCGACCTTTCTGACAAGCTGTAGGAGATAATTTCCCGGTTAAACAGATCGGAGAACTGGCGACAGGTACCACTTTTCCCCTGTACCGAGAACTCTGTAACATCCGCTCCCATTTTTCGTTGGCCTTTGTCAAAGTTCCGGCTCAGGATATTGGGCGCAGATCACTTATTTGGTGGACACCACTTTGTCGGATGCTTCAGATTATGACCAGATGGATTTCGCTGGACGCTTACGATTACATGCACCATATTGTCAACGATTACGCCACTGAGTGTATGACACACATTAAAGCGTTAGGCTCAGGCCTTATTACAATGTCATGCTAGTGGGCTTGTACGCCGTAAATATCTGCATGATACCAGAATGACCGGCAAACAAAGGTGCCCCGGCAAGCTCGTCAGTGGATATAAAGAAAATCAAGTGCGCTGATAACGATGCCACATCTGTGGTTGGTGGCAATATGCAGATTGTTGTTATTTGTCTTCATTGCATTCTAAGAAGTGTTTCTTATCAGACCTGATTTTTTTGCCATTATTTTTAATGAGATCTTCAAGTGGAAAATAGGTTAGGCGTTCATGTGGCAGCGCGGCACGTCCCCATTTAGTGGCAAACTCCCGTTGGCGTGCCTGTAACAGTTGCTCCAGCCTTTTTATTTTGTTCTCATTCATCCGGTTTTCCTCGTATGCTGCATCACACCACTGTGCTAATGAAAAATGTAATCAGTGTGGTGGACGTGTTTTATCCGCATTGGAATTGTCGTCAACTAAAGGAGATGAGGCCCGTTTGTATCGCAATGGGTCTATGGCGCTCATGCCCGTTTGCTGTTCGATAATGGCTTCTCTGAGCATACGGTGTTGCAGTTCTCGTAAAAACTTTGCGTCTTCTGGTGATAAATCCATTGTTATTACTCGTAAAGCAATGCGCTGTAGTGCCTTACGCTACCGCGCTGATGGTTCTTATCCGTTTTATTGAATCGGAGAACAAACTGTGAGCTATCAGCCTGGTGGTCTGGTTTTGCCTGATTTAAGCCGCCGTGGGTATTTGTCCAAGAATGCTTCAAGCTCCAATCGTTTTGGCCTGGTGAATGGAGATGGGTTAAGCAAAGACTCTCGTTGCTGGTGTACTTTTTCGCGTTGGCGCTCAAGCATGGATAATGCGATTGCCTGTAGTTCTTCGTTAGTCATTGTCTGCACCTGGAAAGCAATTTACCGGAGTACCTCACACTACGGCAAAAATGTTTTATTGTTGCAACTTGCGTAATTATTCAGGTCAGTTTGGAACGCACTGTATAAACATAAATAACCTGATACTGTTGTGTGTTTTCAAAGAAAACACAGGTATTTTTCACATAAACCTTCCCCTTTTCATATCCGACCACTTAATCAAAAAACGGTTTTATACTTGTTGCCCCCACTGGGGTCATCTTGGGTGTAGTGACTTTTAACGTCAGGTGACGCATTGTCACTTCAGACCTGCTACCTATACGCCGGAATATAATGGTCAGAGAGGCATATTTCGACGCCCCTAATCTGGGGCGTTTGATTCAGGATGTCTGGAACAATCCGGGCTTTGTGTCACCGGGCGCATCAAAGCTGTACCACCCGGGATGTGGCGCTGGATCGTCATTTACCGGACTGCGAAGACATACTTAAAGAGGTGATATGGGCGTTCAGTGATTTTGTCCGCGATAATCGTGGTGTGTATGATCCGGAAGCCCGTTACCCCGCCGGTAATCCCTGGTATCCCGTAACAGGCCAGTTCTGAAAGCACAGCTCAGTAGATTCCCCGCATTCGCACAATCTTCATAAATCTCACAGGACATTCTGACCATGTTGACTACAACAAGCCACGACAGCGTATTTCTGCGTGCCGATAATTCCCTGATCGACATGAACTATATCACCAGTTTCACCGGTATGACCGACAAATGGTTTTACAAGTTGATCAGTGAAGGCCATTTCCCTAAACCCATCAAACTGGGGCGCAGCAGCCGCTGGTACAAAAGTGAAGTGGAGCAGTGGAAGTGAAGTAGAGCAGTGGATGTAGCAACGAATCGAGGAATCCTGGGGGGCAGCAGCATGAAACGTGTTGTAATGCCGGTACGCTGGCAATGTGCAAAATGCCAGCGCTGGTATTGTGGAACCCGGCCCTGCCCTTGGTGCTGGCGATATTCCCGTTCATCTTCCTGCTGATACCTTCCGTTCAGCAGCGGGTTGTTATCCCTTCCTGACTGATTCGTCATTCCATTCTTATTGATTAGAACTGGCATTACACCGGTGCCGGCGTGCTTTCCTGCGTGTCTGCGCCGGTTCAGTAAATTAGAAAAGAAACATTTGTCAGCGCCAGTGATATAAGGCGTAACGGCTAACAATCTTGGCGTTAATACATTCCGAGCAAATAACCGAAGCGTTACTTTTAGTGACGGGGTTATCCAATACTTTTCTAGTCAGTGTTTAGTATTTATGCAAGCGATATAAGTAGTCACCGCTTAGACTATTGACATTCATGATGCCTGTTAATTCAAATTTCAGGTATGATCAGTCATTTATTGTTGTGATACTGATTCCGCTAGTTTAGCATAACTGTCCTGCAAATCATTGTTCAAAAAAGAAAGCTCCTACAAACTGTATCCTGAATCTCTACCAGAAGATAATATACTTGGTTATTTTTGTGCATAAGCTCACATAAAAATAATATTAATTATGTTTTCTTAGAGATAGAAAAATAAACAGGTAAGCAGAAGACGGACTTTTTTAATGCGAAAACGTATTCTTTTTATTGGCCCACCGCTGTACGGTTTGTTATACCCATTGATTTCTCTGGCTCAGGCCTTTCGTGTAATTGGACATGATGTAGTAATTAGTAGCGCTGGCAAATTCGCGAATAAAGCAGCAGAAGCTGGACTGGTTGTTTTTGATGCAGTTCCAGGTTTAGATTCAGAGGCTGGATATCGCCATCAGGAAGAGTTGAGGAAAAAAAGTAATATTATTGGTCATTTCTCTTTTTTTAGCGATGAAATGGCAGATAACCTCATCGATTTTGCAGGAAAATGGAGGCCAGATTTAATAGTCTATCCCCCTCTTGGTCCGGCAGGCCCATTGGTTGCTGCTAAATATAGAATTCCTTCAGTGATGCTGGCTGTTGGATTCGCGCATACATCTGCCCATATTCAGATGTTAAACCGTTCTTTAAGCAATGCTTACAGGCGGCATGGAGTCAGCGGTCCACTATGTGATTTAGCATGGATTGATGTTGCTCCCCCAAGTATGAGCATTCTTAAAAATGCTGGAGAACCGGTTATCTCAATGAGATATATTCCTTATAACGGAGGTGCTGTAAAGGAAACATGGTGGGACAGGGATTCTGATCGGAAACGTTTACTTATCAGCCTTGGCACTGTAAAACCAATGGTTGATGGTCTGGAGCTGATTTCATGGGTTATGGATTCTGCAAATGAAGTTGATGCTGATATCATTTTGCAACTTGCAATAAATGCTCGTACTGGTTTACGAAAACTACCATCAAATGTACGTCTGGTTGACTGGATACCTATGGGTGTATTCCTTAATGGAGCTGATGGATTTATTCATCACGGTGGCGCAGGTAATACCCTGACAGCGCTGTATAGTGGAATACCACAGATTGTGTTTGGCGAAGGTGCAGATCGCTCTGTTAATGCAGAAATTGTTGCGAAGCGTGGGTGTGGAATTATTCCGGACAAGCATGGACTGACCAGTGATTTGGTAAATCGCCTGCTTTATGATGATTCACTACGCTTCTGTTCAGATCAGGTAGCCGCTGAAATGGCTGAACAACCCAGTCCTGCAGAGATTGCAGAGGTTTTGATGAGAAAATTAAAAAACAACGGGAAACAATTGTAGCGTATTGCTGAAATTTTCAACGAGAAATGTTATGAGTAATATAATGTCCTTCATCACATAAATGAAGGACATCACTAAATAAATGAGATAGTCTCCCATAATAATATTGCAGAAAGAGTTATCGGACGATAAAACGATATTTTACACAGAGTTATTATTTGATACCTTCCTGCAATTATAATTTGCTAATTCATCAATAATTGCTCCGCGCCACCAGGCATAATCGTGACCACCGGTATAGACAGTGAGGTTACTTTCCAAACCAGCTGCGATTAACGAATGATGCAATCGCTGAACATGTGAGACGGTTGTACCTTCTAAAGAACCGACTCCAAGTCGAATATTTACATCTTTCGGAGGCGCTGAAAGTATCTGCTCATTTACCCAGGAGGTATTATTCTCAGTAAACAAGATCGGGCTGCCCTGGTCAGGGTTCCACCACATTGAAGGTGAGTGACTAATGATTGTACCAAATGTTGTCGACGCATATATAGCTGCCATCAGTGCTGTCACTCCACCGAGGCTCTGCCCGGCCAGTACAGTATTAGAGCGACCAGCCCATACGATATCCGGATAGTCTCTGTATAACTGGGGTATCAGATTTTCCGCTATATCAAAGATGAGTTCTTTATTGCCTCCCAGTATATTCATACGATCAGATTCATTAATATTGTCTATCCCCATAATTGCCATTGGCGTGATACGACCAGTGGTGATGGCCATATCTAATGCCCGGGTAATATCTATCCGGTCAAACCATGTTTCAGCATCAGGTAACACAAGTAATCCAAGAGGTACTGATGTTGGATTCAGGGGAAAATATAAACGAATCCGGCGTTGATATCCTGCAACAAAGGAATGTAATGTTGAAAGAATACCTGTACATTTATGGGAAGTATCATCCCATTCCTTTTGTTCAGGAGCCATATCAAGAGAAAGGACTGATTCTCCGAATCCTCGTATATTTATTTCTGCTGTTTTGTTAAATGGATCAGATTTACCGGGTAATGGAGAGAAGCGACTTCCTAGTTGAAATATGTCTTTTTGTGTCATATCTGTGGGAATTTCTATAAATGAGTATGAGCCCCGATATGAAGCTGGTAACACCAGTGTCAGCATCCAGATATCTGTCGAAGGGATATGAGTCATTAGTCCTTTTTTGACGTCTTTTTTATCTGTAACACGATTCAGGCGAAGATATACGCCTTGCAGTGCTTTCTCTGAGCGCCACAGAAATGTAACCTCCCGATTTTCTGTAGTGGTGCTTTTTGTGATCACTGGAAGTGTTGCTGACTCAAGATAGTGCCAGAAATTAGCAATATCTGTTGTTCTTATTGTGACAGGATGTGTCATTTTTTTTAACTGTACACAAATATCTTCGGGTGTCTGGAAAAGATAGTTTTTCATAGGTATCATCTTAAATTAATCCAAGTGTAAGAATAATACATCAAATGACGTTCATTCAAGGGATGATGAGTGACTTTCCGGAATTAAATCTGTTGTATTGATGATAAATATAAAACAGGTTTAATAAAATTTTTGCTTTATACTGTAGATTTCACGTATGTAAGTAATATATGAAAAGGCTCTCGTTAAGATGTCTGGTACAAAATGACAGATCATATGCCTTTGTAAAGAGACGACAGAAGTAGAGTCTTACAGGCACATCATAAATACCCTCCGGCCATGCCGGAGGGTATTTATTTAACTGCCGCTGTTTGCACTGGATGTGGAACTACTCATACTATAAGAAGGTCCACTTCCCCCCGGATACATGATGATGGATGGAGTACCCGGAGCCCAGCATGCTCCATTAGCATCAATATATGTTCCCATATCTTTTCCTCGTAGATCTATTACATTAGTAGAACTAGGTAATCCATTAAGATTCATCCCTCTTTTCACGAAATCAAGCATGTGATCTGATATTTCTCTCATTTTAAAAACCTCCTGCTCATTTATGTTCAGATATTAATTTGGTGTTGCAACCATTTATTATCACAGAATTCAGAATATCATTCAGTTTTATTTTTGTTAAAATATCCCCTCTTAAGACAGACACATATTCTTGTTTATCATTTTCATTAAACAATGACTCTATATTTTCTACGTTTAAATAATATAGCCCACAAGCAGCATAAATTTTAGACTCCTTAGTTGACTTTCTATTTTTTATTATATTTTTAAATATCTCTTCGGGATTATCTAATGTAAGAATGTGTGTGTATAATTTTTCCCCTTCGCTCTGATAGCCTATAAACCCATTCATACCTATAGAAAAATAGGTTGTTTTTTCTAACGATTGTTGAAGGGGAGGTGGATCTGATGAAAATGCAGCAGATGGTAATATAAACATCATACTTATTATAATCTTTTTCGTAAGATACATACTTTCCCCTTTGGTTTTCCATCGATAAATCTTCAGATAAACAATATATGTTTTTTCTTGTTAATGTTTATATCGATGGTTTTATAACATGAAATATTCAGCATAATAATCAACAGGCTTGTACCTGATCAGGTATCAGTTTGCAAAAATGTTTGTTATAGGTCATGACCGCAACCAGGACACATAATTTCACCACAACCACAAATATAATCGGCATCATAGTCATGTGTTACTATACCGGAAGCCGACTTATTATTTGTGATACAGTGTGTCTCCTGCTCTACGGAGGATTCTACCTCTATAGGAAAATTATCGTGTTTTCGTCTTGAATTGTCTTGCTTGTTGCCTTTATCAAAGGTAACAATGAATTCTTCATTTCTGTGATTATTATCACAATTCATTCTTATGCCTCCTCACATTTCCCGATGTATGACCGTCAGTGCTATTAGTGTGCGTTCAAGTCTCAGGTTATACATGAGCGACAACCATGAGATCCTGACTAACAATTGCATCAGTGACATAACGTAAAATACCTCTTGACTTTATATGGACAATATGACACTTTTTTTGAAAAGTAAATAACAATCATTCTCTTTTGTCTTTGTCTGGGTGAGGTCAGGTAAGATGGAATGTGCTACAAACAGGGTTTCTGTAAATGACAGTCGGTCAGCGCTGTCATCAGCTTTGCTGTTATCTTTGATCATGAGCGCCACTCTACTGGAATATTCTTTATCGATGGCCTGACTCTCCTGACTGAGGTGCTAAGATTTGGTAACTTTTCATAATGAAAATAAAGCAACAGGTAGGGATTAATGAGTTATAAAAAACTGTCCCAATTGACGGCTATATTCAGTTTACCTATTACTATCTTATTGGTTTCACTTTCATCCCTTCGGATTGTTGGCGAAGGGAATTCTTATGTTGACGTTTTTCTAAGCTTTATAATATTTCTTGGTTTTATTGAGCTGATTCATGGGATTCGAAGGATTCTGGTCTGGTCAGGCTGGAAAAACGGAAGTTAAATATGATGGAGTTTATATGCAGTTTATATGCGAGAAATAACAGAATCACAGTTAAGATATATTTCCGGGGCGGGAGGTGCGCCAGCGACTTCAGCTAATGCTGCAGGTGCTGCAGCTATTGTTGGAGCTCTCGCCGGAATACCTGGTGGTCCACTTGGGGTTGTAGTTGGAGCCGTATCTGCCGGTTTGACAACAGCAATTGGCTCGACCGTGGGAAGTGGTAGTGCCAGTTCTTCTGCTGGTGGCGGTAGCTAATTATATTTTTATTTATTTTACAGGCACTTTTTCGGTAGTACCTGTAAAATATATCCTTTTTGTTTAAAACAGATAGAAGATCCATTTATAAGTGTGTTTTTATGTTCAACACTTTACTGATGAAGATATGATTTACAGTCGTTGATAAATAATTTTTTAATTTATGTGTAATTAATAGAGTTTTACTGTAATAAGGAAGAAGCTGTCAGGACACTTACTTGCTCTTTTATGAACACTCTTTTATGAAAATTGAAACGGAGAATACTGCCAGATGAGTCATCAGTGTTCACTTTCTGAAATGAATGAAAACCTGGTGCCTTTCACTGCCAGGCAGATCAAGGCCTCATTAATCTGGTGTGCAGAGGATGTCAGAAATCCAGACGAGCTGCAAAATGCCTGCAGTTATATTATCGATCCTGGCAGTACAGCTTCTGCCAAAGTGTTCCATGCAGAGCGCTATGGTGGCAGTGGTATTCAGCGTAATGGAGGTGGTGCACGTTGTGGGTTTGATGGTAACTACCAGGTTAAAGGAATAGGAAGTAATCCGTTGGTTGGCGAAGGTACTGACGAACGTCATTCTAATGGTGCACTCGGCGCTGTTCATGCAATATATGAGGCTTTGTGGGGAGAAGTACTGGCTCAAATATTACCTTATAGTGCTGTGCGGGTTCGGGCGGTTTTACTTACAGATCTCTATACTGAAAAGGCATTTGAGCGCTCCGGTAGGAAATCACGAAGAGCCCTGTTGGTACGTGAGCCTGTTGTTCGTCCGGCGCATTTTGAACGGGCACCTTACTTCCAAGTAAAACCGGAGTATTCCAGTCTGTTAATTCACGATGCCTGTCGGGTTAGATCTGTGATCCACAAGCTGCCAGGATATCTACCTGTACCACCGGAAGAAATTGATGCTGAAGCACGAACTGATCCCCGGATTTATTGCATTGAGGGGTTATGTGAACTGGCACGTCGTGAGGCCTGGCAAATGGCATTTTGTCGAACACGTTTCCTGAGATTGACAACTTCTCCTTCTAATATTGCAATGGATGGCAGATTAATGGATTTTAACGGACTCAGTTGTCTGTTTCCGGGAGATTCCCCAGCTGATTTTGGGTATAAACTAAGATTAGCTGAACTGGCAAAAGAACCGATGGTACTTATGCAAGGGCTGTCTGATCTCTGCTTGTATATCGGAAAATATATGTTTGACCCTGACTTCACTCTTGCAGCCCGTTTGAAGGTTGAGGAGATATTTCAGAAAACTTTTCATGAAGCATGTTATTACTGTTATCTAGAACTGTTGGGTATTCCTGGAGAATTTATAACACAAAAAGAGATACCTGATATATTGAAAGAACTGGTTAACAGTTTTGTTGCATTACTCAATCAATACTGCGAGAAATCACATGCCCAAGATATTGTCAATCAGGATGGTTCACCATTGCAAAAGTTGGTTGTGACGCTAATTCATCATAGGCATAATCAAAAGCAGGCACTGAATAGTAGCATCAAGAATAATGTTTATTTCACCGTTGCACAACAGTGTTTTTCCCAGGCCATCCACTGGCTGACGCAAGGCAGTACCAGACGTCAGATAAATGCCTCATTACTCCTGAAAGAAATTGAACATCATACCATGAAAAGGCTGCAACCCAGGGAAGAGCTGAGGAAAGAAAATATGTGCGAAAAAATTGCCATCCTGCTGGATAATCATGGCGATGATCCCCTTTTTTTACAAGAAGCAATTTCTGATATGAAAAATTTTATGCTTAAGTTTTCCAGAGATGCATTTGGATATCTTGAACCGATAAGAAACACAGTGTAAAAAATATATAAGGGAAATAGTAATCATGTATTATATAAGGGAAACCATCAGAGGAAAAGATGAATGGACTGTTTATGAACAGATCGGTTTTGCAGTCAGTTGTATGCTCTACAATCGTAATTACAGTCTGTATCCGGTGTTAACCATTCAATACTGGACTGAATATGCGATACAGCATAATCAGATTAAATTCCTGTTTGATTCACGAGGTTTTCCACTGGCGTATATTACCTGGGCATATCTTGAGGCTGATACAGAAGCGCGCCTGCTCAGGGATCCAGAATTCAGGTTGCATCCGTCTGAATGGAATGAAGATGGAAGGATTTGGATTCTGGATTTCTGTTGTAAACCAGGCTTTGGTCGAAAAGTTATTGACTATCTCATACAGCTTCAGCCATGGGGAGAAGGAGAAGTACGATGGTTAAGCAGGCGAAAGAAAATTGTGACATACATCCCTGAGCGGCTGCATAAAACGTAGTACCTCTGAAGATACAGAGATAATTGTAAATTACGGGGTAAATGCATCGCTGATACTATTTTGACAGGACTCTGTATTTTCTGGCTTTGATTATAGCATTTCGCTTAACCAGTGAAGGTATTACAGGAAAAGTGTGAGTAAGAGGAGCTATTTTGTTTCGTCAGGATGCTTTAGAAAACAGAAAAATGAAGTGGCAGGGACGGGCAATATTACTTCCCGGAATACCACTATGGTTAATCATGCTGGGAAGCATAGTGTTTATTACGGCATTTCTGATGTTCATTATTGTTGGTACCTATAGCCGCCGTGTTAATGTCAGTGGTGAGGTCACAACCTGGCCAAGAGCTGTCAATATATATTCAGGTGTACAGGGATTTGTTGTCAGGCAGTTTGTTCATGAAGGACAGTTGATAAAAAAAGGGGATCCTGTTTATCTGATTGACATCAGTAAAAGTACACGTAGTGGTATTGTCACTGATAATCATCGTCGGGATATAGAAAACCAGCTGGTTCGTGTGGACAACATTATTTCCCGTCTGGAAGAAAGTAAAAAAATAACGCTAGATACCCTGGAAAAACAACGCCTGCAATACACAGATGCGTTTCGTCGCTCATCAGATATTATACAGCGTGCAGAGGAAGGGATAAAAATAATGAAAAACAATATGGAGAATTACAGAAACTATCAGGCAAAAGGGCTGATTAATAAAGATCAGTTAACTAACCAGGTGGCATTATATTATCAGCAACAAAACAATCTTCTCAGCCTGAGCGGACAGAACGAACAGAATGCCCTGCAGATAACCACTCTGGAGAGTCAGATTCAGACTCAGGCTGCAGATTTTGATAACCGTATCTACCAGATGGAACTGCAACGGTACGAGTTACAGAAAGAACTGGTTAACACTGATGTGGAGGGCGAAATCATTATCCGGGCGTTGACTGACGGGAAAGTTGACTCCCTGAGTGTCACTGTCGGGCAAATGGTCAATACCGGAGACAGCCTTCTGCAGGTTATTCCTGAGAATATTGAAAACTATTATCTTATTCTCTGGGTCCCGAATGATGCTGTTCCTTATATTTCGGCTGGTGACAAAGTGAATATTCGTTATGAAGCCTTTCCGGCAGAAAAATTTGGGCAGTTCTCTGCTACGGTTAAAACTATATCCAAGACTCCTGCGTCAACACAGGAAATGTTGACCTATAAGGGAGCACCACAGAATACGCCGGGCGACTCTGTTCCCTGGTATAAAGTCATTGCGATGCCTGAAAAGCAGATTATCAGATATGACGAAAAATACCTCCCTCTGGAAAATGGAATGAAAGCCGAAAGTACACTATTTCTGGAAAAAAGGCGTATTTACCAGTGGATGCTTTCTCCTTTCTATGACATGAAACACAGTGCAACAGGACCGCTCAATGACTAACGGGAATTTCAGACAAATTATAAATCAGCTTGATATGCGCTGGCGACGTCGTGTTCCGGTTATTCATCAGACGGAGACCGCTGAATGTGGACTGGCCTGCCTGGCAATGATATGCGGTCATTTTGGTAAGAATATTGACCTGATATCTCTTCGCCGGAAGTTTAATCTCTCGGCCCGTGGAACAAACCTTGCAGGAATCAATGGAATAGCGGAGCAGCTGGGGATGGTCACCCGGGCTCTTTCACTGGAGCTGGATGAACTTGGTGCCCTCAAAATGCCGTGTATTCTCCACTGGGATTTCAGTCACTTCGTCGTGCTGGTCAGCGTAAAGCGTAACCGTTATGTACTGCATGATCCGGCCAGAGGCAGAAGATATCTCGGTCGGGAGGAAATGAGCCGGTATTTTACGGGCATTGCACTTGAGGTCTGGCCCGGAAGTGAATTCCTGGCGGAAACCCAGCAGACCCGCATAAGTCTCCGTTCACTGATTAACAGTATTTACGGTATTAAAAGAACACTGGCGAAAATTTTCTGTCTGTCAGTTGTAATTGAAGCAATCAATCTGCTAATGCCGGTGGGAACTCAGCTGGTTATGGATCATGCGATTCCGGCGGGGGACAGAGGGCTGCTGACGCTTATTTCTGCTGGCCTGATGTTCTTTATATTGCTCAGGGCCGCGGTGAGTATGCTGCGTGCATGGTCCTCACTGGTTATGAGCACGCTCATCAATATACAGTGGCAGTCGGGTCTGTTTAACCATCTTCTCAGACTGCCGCTGGCGTTTTTTGAACGCCGTAAATTAGGTGATATCCAGTCGCGTTTTGGCTCCCTTGACACTTTGAGGGCCACCTTTACCACCTGTGTTGTTGGGGCAATCATGGACAGTATTATGGTTGTGGGTGTTTTTGTGATGATGCTGTTATATGGAGGATATCTTACCTGGATAGTGCTCGGTTTTACCATGGTTTACGTTCTTATTCGTCTGGTGACATACGGCTATTACCGGCAAATATCGGAAGAAACTCTTGTCAGGGGGGCCCGGGCCAGCTCCTATTTTATGGAAAGCCTGTATGGTATTGCCACGGTAAAAATCCAGGGTATGGCTGGGATTCGGGGAACACACTGGCTTAACCTGAAAATAGATGCGATCAATTCAGGTATTAAGTTAACCAGGATGGATTTGCTCTTCGGGGGGATAAATACTTTTGTTGCCGCCTGTGATCAGGTGGCGATTTTATGGCTGGGTGCAAGCCTTGTGATCGATAATCAGATGACAATAGGGATGTTTGTGGCATTTGGTTCTTTTCGTGGGCAGTTTTCGGATCGGGTTGCTTCGCTGACCAGTTTTCTTCTTCAACTGAGAATAATGAGTCTGCATAATGAGCGCATTGCAGATATTGCACTACATGAAAAGGAAGAAAAGAAACCGGAAATTGAAATCGTTGCTGACATGAGCCCGGTTTCACTGGAAACCACTGATTTAAGCTACCGGTATGACAGCCAGTCAGCACAGGTATTCAGTGGTCTGAATTTGTCTGTGGCTCCGGGAGAAAGTGTGGCTATAACTGGTGCCTCCGGTGCCGGAAAAACCACATTAATGAAAGTATTATGTGGACTGTTTGAACCAGATAGTGGAAAAGTACTGGTTAATGGCACGGATATACGTCAACTTGGAATAAATAATTATCACCGTATGATAGCCTGTGTTATGCAGGACGACCGACTATTTTCAGGATCAATTCGTGAAAATATCTGTGGGTTTGCAGAAGAAACAGACGACGAATGGATGACAGAATGTGCCAAAGCAAGTCATATTCATGATGTGATAATGAAAATGCCAATGGGGTATGAAACGTTAATAGGTGAACTGGGGGAAGGTCTTTCCGGCGGTCAAAAACAGCGTATATTCATTGCCCGAGCTTTATACCGGAAACCTGGAATATTATTTATGGATGAGGCTACAAGTTCTCTTGATACAGAAAGTGAACGTTTCGTGAATGCTGCTATAAAAAAGATGAATATCACCCGGGTGATTATTGCACATAGAGAGACAACTTTAAGAACAGTTGATCGGATTTTTAGAATTACAAATTAGGATAATATATCACTAAAAGCAGCATTGCTGCATAATAAGCTATGCTGCTTTAGAAATTAATCAACTTCCACTACTAGAAGAGGATGTTGATGAGTTAAATCCTGAGTTTAATAAACCTCCATTGTAGTTTGGATTAAAACTTCCAAGTCCTATACCCGGATTATAGTTAATACCGTTTGATGGTATTGTTATTGTCCTATTTGAACCATCAGCAATAACTCCTCCAATATATCCTCCAATTGCACTTCCTGCTATATCCGCACCAGGGATTTTTGTTGCTTTACCTAAAAAACCACCAGCCGCAGTACCTATTGCAACGGATGCATCTTTATCTAATCCTGCACCATGTATTAAAGCAAGTTCATCGGTTGTTATATTTCTCATGTTATTTCCTCTTTTTATTAAAGAAAGATAAAACAAATAAAAACAGTACACTCGCAAGTAACGAAAGAATTATTTTCTTTATGAGAAGATAAAGGGTTAATGTGTCTAAGTCTGAATTTACAAGTTGTATTATAAAGAACAACGAGAAATAAAAAAATAGTTTCATTATTAAACCATCCCTATACATGAGTCTTTGAGTGCTTATGAAAAACTTAGAAATAAAGACTATAGAAACCAAGGTAGCAAAAGTTTTTATTTATCCGAATATTTTTACTTCTTGCTGTTTGTATATCTTTTTTATTGTTGTAAAATAGTTCGTGCAATAGATAAAATAATAGTAATACCAACGAATTATACCAATTGCTTTTACTGCAAACCGTGATTTAAATCACATTTATATAGATGTATTATAAGTTTCAAGTCTCTTTCTACGAGAAAAGGCGAAGATATTTGTTCACCTTTGAGTAATTTATAATCCATTATATCTTAATCAGATGTATATCATAAACAAATATGAGATTATCTAAATATATTAGTAAACGATTCCTTATAAGGAATTATTTGCTTCTTTTTCCAACTTCAGGTGTTATAGATATCTCATAATAACAATTTCAGACTATTATGTGATATTGTAACGTATATTGTATTCCTGTTATGACTGCATTCATCGCCATGTGAAGTAATATGGGCATTAACAGGCCATTCGACTTTATTTTTGCACTGATAAGAACTAACGATATCAGAAAGAGCATCAAAAATGTACGAAAGTCAGTATATTGTAGATGTAATGCAGAAAATATGACTGATGTTACAATAGCAGAGATGTAAATATTGTCATTAAACCAGAATTTAAAAGAGTTAAAAAGACACCCTCGAAATACAATCTCTTCATATACAGGAACAAGAAGTACGGAAGAAAATATATTAATCCATAAAATGGTCCCGGAAAAAGACATTTGCGAGATCATCCATTCTTCCGTTTTCCTCACTGCCAGCAGATAAGGGACAAATAACTGAATAATCATTATTAAAGAGAAAAGAGTAAAAAAAACATCCAGTCGAAAAGAACCTCTTCCTAATCCTTCTCTTTTTCGGAAGAAAATAAAATACAGTGGAACAAGAATTAGAAATTCAGCAAGAAATAATGCTGGAACAAGAAGTCCCCTGGATATAAGTTCCTGCCTGTTTGTAAGGAATGCAGGAATAAAGGTAATAGAAAATGATAAGGTAAACATTGAAAAGCAGCCGACTGATGACTGTTTTTTTATAGTTGCATTTTTATTTTTTGTTATTTCCATTTATATTCCCTTACTTGTCGTTTAAAATTCTTCTATATAACAGGAAGAGGTAACCATAGAATGAACGTTTATTTTCCTGTATCAGAACAGCCATAACTTTTATTTTATAGTTGTTATCAGTGAATGAATGCAAACTAATAGAACAATGAGAAAAACAATGGAGAAAAAGCGACGGACCGGACGCCATAGTTCATATTCTCGTGTATCAGCCTCACGTATCAACCTTTCTGAAATGGTTTCGGTTTCTTTTCCTCGCACCAGAATATGTCTGTAATATTTCCTCATGACATATACCGAAAACTGAAACCAGATTAATATGGATGGACACACAACACATAAACTTCTGATGATATCACCCGGGAAAGTATCTTGGGCGGGTAAAAGAAAGTCATATACTCTGGATAAAATTATCATCGAGATAAATGAGACGCCAGCACCTATCCAGTATTCGATATGAGAAGATGCTGCATTATATGCGTCAGTAAAATTTTTCTTTCTTAATGAAGGTGGAAGTGCTGAAAGTTCAGGAATGCGTTTTCTTGTCCAGTATATTTTCATATAGTAACTCATATAAAAAGTGTTCTACTTTACTATGATGATGACGATTTATAAAAGGCTTATAATGACTACTTCTCCTTTCATTCTCGAATTTCACGATAATGATAGAGATAATCATTATCAATTGATAGTGTCAGTAATTTTGACTTACATCACACTTTCATGGTTTAATCAGGTGATTGATTTAATGAAAAGAGTGTGTTTGTGGATGTATTGTGTATATGTCTTACCGGGCATCTGTTCTTACATTAATTAATATATTGCTATTTAAGTATTGGTAGTATTGTCAGTAACATTCTTTTGGTTAATTTAGTTATTATTCCTCACTGATTAATTGTCCTTCCGTTCTTATTGTTTGTAACTTATGTTTGTATCGTACCTTTCAGGTGTTGATGCGCGCTTTACTGTGTCTGCACCGGCTTGACAAAATTCAACAGGGGTTGAAAAGGAACATTTCGTGCAAATAACCGAAGCCTTAATTTCAGAGCCGGGGGAAATCCGGCGTTTTGTTCAGCAGGCGGTGGACCACTGGCCACATCTGCTGGCAGTCCACTTCACGCTTGATTCGGCTGAAGGGAATATTGACGAGGGGCAGATTCATGCATTCTGTACTGCCTTTTACCGACAGGTGCAAGAACGTATTACTGAGCGTAATCACATGGCCAGTCCGGCATCGCCGCTGGTATTACGCTGGTTGCGGGAACAACATGGAGGAGCAACAATTCGATGCCTGTTGCTGCTCAGCCAGACGAGTATTTGCCATCCGCGAGTCGGCGTCATGGCTGATGAAGAATGTGCGCAACTGGTGGATTTACTGCAACAGACCTGGTCGGTGATAAGTGCTGGCGGACAATGCCGGGTGGAAAGATGTTTTCGGGTTGCCCGGCCTGGTTCATCAGGGCAATACGTGGCGTTAAAAACGGCTGTTCAGTCCTTTATGTCGCAGGTTATTGCAACAATCATCCGGTGATTGTCGGGAGGAATATCAATGCTTCCGTTAATTTTTACTGGCTGATAAAGTTTTGTCTGCTGAATCTTTATACGGAATTCCTTTCAGTATGCGTACACGAATTGACTATCTTGCAGATAAATACAGTTTTACTGAACTGAATGAATCGCCCCGTCTTCGCCGGCAATGGCAGGATGTCCTGGATGAGTGCCGGCAGACAGAGGCAGGGCCTGAAGAACGGTTGCGTATTGCACTGCTGAATGTGGATTACGTCACCAGTTTTGAACTGCCTTTTCGCTTGCTGCTTACCCGTACACCACAACTGATTGCCGCGCTGCGTGAAGAATGGGACATCAGCCAGAAAAATGTGGTGTTCAACGATAAACGGTTTGGCTGCGTGTACAGCCTGAAGGCCAGCCTTTCCGGTGTGCCGGATACATACCGGTATCATCTGTCTCATCGTATTCGCCGGGTGGTTGGGAATGAAAACACATCATTGCCATTTCAGCAGATTGCCCGGGAAGTGAAAGCGCCCCGTGAACGACTGAAGTATGCGCTGGAGACGAGATTGCAGGTGACCGCACTGGACGGCCTGTTCTGGTTCGGCAGCCAGCGCATTGCGGCTGATATCCTGAGACTGAGAAAGAGCGGAATGCCGGTGGTGACAACGTCCGTGGAAGCGAGCGATAACCTGACGGGAACAACCCGCAAAATACCGGCATACCATCTCTGACATTGCGATGAAGGGCAGATTTCACCTTGACAGGGGCAGAGTGCCGCTTTTTATACTTTATTCCCGTGTCTGAAAAATATGCAAAGGAAACGGGAATGGCAAGGTCCGATTACGATTTTATCAATCTGTCTCTGGAACATGAATTGAATGAGTGGCTGGCAGAGGTGGTTACCCGCAAATTGCGGGACAGTTTTTATGTGGACGTCTCCTGGGATGCGCTGAATGTGGCATACAGTGAACACCCTGAGTGGTTTTCAGAGCTTGCCTCCGGGGATGAGGATTAACAGGCAAATTATGCTGCTATCGGGCAGAGTGATTACCTGCAGGGATTTCCATTCATAAGAATACGCCGCTTCGGGAAAGCTCCGGTTCTCCGGAGAGTTACGATTATTTTTACTCAAATTCACAACACCTGCACTGGAACTTGCGTTGTGTCCCGGATTGTTACTCCGCAGGAAGCATCCTTTTTACCATACGGATGTTTGTTTTCCATTTCCCCTCCGGAAAATACAACTCCGATCACATTTCTGATATTTTCCCCGGATTTTACATAACAGGATTGTTTCTGTATGTTTTTTATCTGGTGTAAATTTCAGCACTGACATTCCGCTTACGTTAATTTACACTGGATACCCCACGAGGAGAATATGCAGCACCGGCAGGATAACTTACTGGCGAACAGAAATTTGTTGCCTGGTATGGTTTCCGGTCAGTGCGCATTCAGGCTCCGCACTTTCTCTCCGGTGGCACGCTATTTTTCCCTCCTCCCCTGCCTTTGTATTCTTTCGTTTTCGTCTCCGGCAGCCATGCTGTCTCCGGGTGACCGCAGTGCAATTCAGCAGCAACAGCAGCAGTTGCTGGATGAAAACCAGCGTCAGCGTGATGCGCTGGAGCGCAGTGCGCCGCTGACCATCACGCCGTCTCCGGAAACGTCTGCCGGTACTGAAGGTCCCTGCTTTACGGTGTCACGCATTGTTGTCAGTGGGGCCACCCGACTGACGTCTGCAGAAACCGACAGACTGGTGGCACCGTGGGTGAATCAGTGTCTGAATATCACGGGGCTGACCGCGGTCACGGATGCCGTGACGGACGGCTATATACGCCGGGGATATATCACCAGCCGGGCCTTTCTGACAGAGCAGGACCTTTCAGGGGGCGTACTGCACATAACGGTCATGGAAGGCAGGCTGCAGCAAATCCGGGCGGAAGGCGCTGACCTTCCTGCCCGCACCCTGAAGATGGTTTTCCCGGGAATGGAGGGGAAGGTTCTGAACCTGCGGGATATTGAGCAGGGGATGGAGCAGATTAACCGTCTGCGTACGGAGCCGGTACAGATTGAAATATCGCCCGGTGACCGGGAGGGATGGTCGGTGGTGACACTGACGGCATCGCCGGAATGGCCTGTCACAGGGAGCGTGGGCTTCGACAACAGCGGGCAGAAGAATACCGGAACGGGGCAGTTAAATGGCGTCCTTTCCTTTAATAATCCGCTGGGGCTGGCTGACAACTGGTTTGTCAGCGGGGGACGGAGCAGTGACTTTTCGGTGTCACATGATGCGAGGAATTTTGCCGCCGGTGTCAGTCTGCCGTATGGCTATACCCTGGTGGATTACACGTATTCATGGAGTGACTACCTCAGCACCATTGATAACCGGGGCTGGCGGTGGCGTTCCACGGGAGACCTGCAGACTCACCGGCTGGGACTGTCGCATGTCCTGTTCCGTAACGGGGACATGAAGACAGCACTGACCGGAGGTCTGCAGCACCGCATTATTCACAATTATCTGGATGATGTTCTGCTTCAGGGCAGCAGCCGTAAACTCACTTCATTTTCTGTCGGGCTGAATCACACACACAAGTTTCTGGGGGGTGTCGGAACACTGAATCCGGTATTCACACGGGGGATGCCCTGGTTCGGCGCAGAAAGCGACCACGGGAAAAGGGGAGACCTGCCCGTAAATCAGTTCCGGAAATGGTCGGTGAGTGCCAGTTTTCAGCGCCCCGTCACGGACAGGGTGTGGTGGCTGACCAGCGCTTATGCCCAGTGGTCACCGGACCGTCTTCATGGTGTGGAACAACTGAGCCTCGGGGGTGAGAGTTCAGTGCGTGGCTTTAAGGATCAGTATATCTCCGGTAATAACGGCGGTTATCTGCGGAATGAGCTGTCCTGGTCTCTGTTCTCCCTGCCATATGTGGGAACTGTCCGTGCAGTGGCTGCACTGGACGGCGGCTGGCTGCACTCTGACAGCGATGACCCGTACTCGTCCGGCACGCTGTGGGGTGCTGCTGCCGGGCTCAGCACCACCAGTGGCCATGTTTCCGGTTCGTTCACTGCCGGACTGCCTCTGGTTTACCCGGACTGGCTTGCCCCTGACCATCTCACGGTTTACTGGCGCGTTGCCGTCGCGTTTTAAGGGATTATTACCATGCATCAGCCTCCCGTTCGCTTCACTTACCGCCTGCTGAGTTACCTGGTCAGTGCGATTATCGCCGGGCAGCCGTTGTTACCGGCTGTGGGGGCCGTCATCACCCCACAAAACGGGGCCGGAATGGATAAAGCGGCAAATGGTGTGCCGGTCGTGAACATTGCCACGCCGAACGGGGCCGGGATTTCGCATAACCGGTTTACGGATTACAACGTCGGGAAGGAAGGGCTGATTCTCAATAATGCCACCGGTAAGCTTAATCCGACGCAGCTTGGTGGACTGATACAGAATAACCCGAACCTGAAAGCGGGCGGGGAAGCGAAGGGTATCATCAACGAAGTGACCGGCGGTAAGCGTTCACTGCTGCAGGGCTATACGGAAGTGGCCGGCAAAGCGGCGAATGTGATGGTTGCCAACCCGTATGGTATCACCTGTGACGGCTGTGGCTTTATCAACACGCCGCACGCGACGCTCACCACGGGCAAACCTGTGATGAATGCCGACGGCAGCCTGCAGGCGCTGGAGGTGACTGAAGGCAGTATCACCATCAATGGCGCGGGCCTGGACGGCACCCGGAGCGATGCCGTATCCATTATTGCCCGTGCAACGGAAGTGAATGCCGCGCTTCATGCGAAGGATTTAACTGTCACTGCAGGCGCTAACCGTGTAACTGCAGATGGTCGTGTCAGAGCCCTGAAGGGCGAAGGTGATGTGCCGAAAGTTGCCGTTGATACCGGCGCTCTCGGTGGAATGTACGCCAGGCGTATTCATCTGACCTCCACTGAAAGTGGTGTCGGGGTTAATCTTGGTAACCTTTATGCCCGCGATGGCGATATCACCCTGGATGCCAGCGGCAGACTGACTGTCAACAACAGTCTCGCCACGGGGGCCGTCACTGCAAAAGGTCAGGGCGTCACCTTAACCGGCGACCATAAAGCGGGAGGTAACCTGAGCGTCAGCAGCCGGAGAGATATCGTTCTCAGCAATGGAACGCTTAACAGCGACAAGGACCTCAGCCTGACCGCCGGCGGCAGAATCACTCAACAGAATGAAAAACTGACTGCCGGCCGGGATGTAACGCTTGCCGCGAAAAACATCACACAGGATACCGCCAGCCAGATTAACGCGGCCCGCGATATCGTGACTGTCGCCAGTGACACGCTGACAACACAGGGACAGATAACCGCCGGGCAGAATCTCACGGCCAGCGCCACCACGCTGACGCAGGACGGAATATTGCTGGCGAAAGGTCATGCGGGACTCGATGCCGGCACGCTGAATAACAGTGGCTCCGTTCAGGGGGCTTCCCTGACGCTCGACAGTACAACGCTCAGCAACAGTGGCTCCCTGCTCAGTGGCAGCCGCCTGACTGTTAATACCCACGAATTTAACCAGAGCGGCCGCACTGGCGCGAAGGGCAAAGTGGATATCCTGGCCAGTGGGAAACTGACCAGTACAGGTTTGCTGGTGAGCGATGATGCACTGGTGCTGAAGGCGCAGGATGTGACACAGAACGGTGTGCTGTCCGGCGGCAAAGGGCTGACGGTCAGTGCGCAGACGCTGAGCTCCGGTAAAAAATCAGTCACCCACAGCGATGCTGCGATGACGCTGAATGTGACAACAGTGGCGCTGGACGGGGAAACCAGTGCCGGTGATACCCTCCGGGTTCAGGCAGACAAACTGAGTACCGCAGCGGGCGCACAACTTCAGAGCGGCAAAAATCTCAGCATCAACGCCAGAGATGCACGTCTTGCAGGTACGCAGGCAGCACAACAGACCATGGTGGTGAACGCCAGTGAAAAGCTCACCCACAGCGGGAAAAGCAGTGCCCCGTCGCTCAGCCTCAGTGCGCCTGAACTGACCAGCAGCGGCGTATTTGTCGCTTCCGCCATGAATACACAGTCACAGACCCTGACCAACAGTGGTCTGTTGCAGGGGGAGGCCTCACTCACCGTTAACACACAGAGGCTTGATAATCAGCAGAACGGCACGCTGTACAGTGCTGCAGACCTGACGCTGGATATACCGGACATCCGCAACAGCGGGCTTATCACCGGTGATAATGGTTTAACGTTAAACACTGCCTCCCTCAGCAATCCGGGAAAAATCATCGCTGACACGCTGAACGTCAGGGCGACCACGCTGGATGGCGACGGCCTGTTGCAGGGCGCCGGTGCACTGGCGCTTGCAGGCGACACCCTCTCACAGGGCCGTAACGGGCGCTGGCTGACGACGGACGACCTCTCCCTCCGGGGCAAAACACTGCATACCGCAGGGACCACGCAGGGACAGAATATCACCGTGCAGGCGGACAACTGGGCGAACAGTGGTTCCGTGCTGGCAACCGGTAACCTTACTGCTTCGGCAACCGGTCAGTTGACCAGTACCGGCGATATCATGAGCCAGGGGGACACCACGCTGAACGCAGCCACCACGGACAACCGGGGCAGTCTGCTTTCGGCCGGCACGCTCTCTCTTGATGGAAATTCACTGGATAACAGCGGCACTGTCCAGGGTAACCATGTCACGCTTCACCACAGAAGCACTGACAACAGCGGTACGGTCACGGGGCTGAGCGGTCTGACCCTGCACAGCGCGGACGGGCTTACCAACAGTGGCGCGCTGCTGAGCCAGAACTCGCTGGCGCTGAGCGCAGGAGATGTGACCAACAGCGGCCGGATTCAGGGGCAGAACATCACTCTGGATGCCAGCAGCCTGACCAGCAGCGGTGCTGTTCAGAGTGCGCTGGATTTGGCTCTGACCCTGAGTGGCGATGTTATTGCTGCCACCGGCAGCAAAATTACCGCCATGGGCGATGCCCGCCTGACCGGGAAAGTGCTGGGTAACCAGGGATTAATCAGCGCGAAGACGCTGGAAGTGAATGGTGATTCGCTCAGCAACAGTGGCGAAATCAGTGGTGTTAACAGCCTGAACGTGACACTCAGTGGTAATCTGCAACAGCACGGTAAAATGCTGGCAGGCGGTGCATTAAACGTCAACGCCAGAGACATCAGCAATAGTGGGCAGCTTCAGGGGGCGGATAACCGAATCACCGCCAGTTCGCTGACCAACTCAGGTCGTGTGCAGGGCGACAGCGGGCTGACTCTTACATTGCTGAATGCCCTGACCAACCAGACCAGCGGTGTGCTTCTCAGCCAGAACGTATCAGCGCTTTCCGCACCCGTGCTGACCAATGACGGCACCATTCAGGGCAACGGTAAAACCACGCTCAGCGCGGCAACGCAGGCCCACAACAGTGGCAAGATTCTTTCCGGCGGTGAGCTGACGTTCACCACGCCGGACTACAGTGGCAGTGGCTGGCTACAGGCCACTGACCTGCTGCTGAACGTGGCGAAGCTTGCCGGTAATGGCACTGTGATGGCGGCGAATCAGGCAACGCTCACAGGTAACAGTCTGACCAACCGTGGCCTGTTCCAGGCCGCACAACTGAACGTCAACACGCAGACCATCACCAACAGCGGCACGCTGCTGGGTAATCAGGGCCTGACAATAAAAGGGAACAGCCTGAACAACGCCGGCGGGAAGGTATTCAGCGGCGGTGATATGCTTGCTGATATGGTCTCGCTCAGCGGCGCGGGCCAGCTGGTTGCACTCGGTAACCTGACGCTGAAGCTCACCCGTGGTTTGACAGCACAGGGCGTTATCGCCGCGAATAAACAACTCTCCGTCAGCAGCCAGGGTGATATTACCAATGGCGCCACATTGCAGGGCAACGGTATCACGCTGAATGCGGCGGGCAGGCTGACCAACAATGGCCAGTTGACCGCCGGCAACGGCACCACGGCACTGAGCGGCAGCGGGATTGCGATGAATGCCAGCGGCCTGCAGGCAGGCGGGGACGTCAGTCTGACCAGCCGGGGGGATATCACTCTCGACGGTTTTACCGGCACGACGGGTAGTCTGATGTTAACGGCCGCCGGGTCAGTCATTAACACCGCACTGTTGTATGCGGGCAATAACCTCTCGCTGTTTGCCAGCACCATCCGGAACCATCACGGCGATATGCTGGCGGGTGACAGCCTGGTGATGCAGAAAGATGTCAGTGGTGCCGCGAATGCTGAAGTGATTAATACCTCCGGGAATATCGAAACCACCCGCGGTGATATCACCATCAGAACCGGACATTTACTGAATCAGCGGGAGGGTATAAATGAGACAAAATCATACATTCCGGTTGAGAATGTCGCAGTACCTGATGGTGCAAATTCTGTTTCAGTCAGAGTGGGCGATTTAGGTGAAGATGGATGGGGATATTATGTGAAGTCCTGGAGCGGTACTGCCGGTGGTGGTTTTGAGGCATGGGCCGTTCCGACTGAAAAGGGAGCCACCCGGAAATTTCTGACTGGCACAACACGCGTCGATGTTGGTGCAACAGGGGGGGATGCCAGAATTTCGGCCGGGAATAATCTGCTGATTGACGCGGACAAACTGGATAATACGGGAAGTCATCTTCTTGCCAGCGAGTTTGTCAGCCTGTCGGGTTCACAACTGAATAATCAGTCCTTCTTTGGCTATACACAGGATGAATACAATGTGTATCGCTATTACGGCAAACTGGCCATGATCCCCAACGACGGGCATCTGCAGTATGGAGATGCTTCTGCCGATGATCGCGTTACCTTTACTCTCTCCGGAGCTCCGGAATATGTCACCAGAGACACCGGTCAGGCTCTGAGAGCCGTGATTCAGGCAGGCAAAAATGTCACTGCCGTTTTTTCCAGTGATATCAGTAATACATCCACAACCTCAAATGCAGGACGGATCACAAATACCCTTGCGGCACCTGAAATTAACACGCCGGCAGAGAAAAATATCAGCCCGGGAATGGCTCAACTGGCGCCGGATGGCACAGAGACGCTGACCGTCACGGCCCCGGACTGGACTGACACCATTACCCGTCTGACGATCGGCAGTGGTACGGACCTGGCTTCCGGCATCGTGGTGGGGAACTATCCCCTGCCTTCCGGTAACAATGGTTATTTTGTCCCGTCCACGGACCCGGACAGTCCGTATCTGATTACGGTGAATCCGAAACTGGATGGTCTCGGAAAGGTGGACAGCAGTCTGTTTGCCGGACTGTATGACCTGCTCAGGATGCACCCCGGGCAGGCACCACGTGAAACAGACCCGGCGTATACTGATGATAAACAATTCCCGGGCTCATCGTATTTTCTTGACCGGCTCGGGCTGAAACCGGAAAAAGATTATCGCTTCCTGGGGGATGCCGCTTTTGATACCCGCTATGTATCGAACTATATGCTGAACCAGATCGGGGGGCGCTATATCAACGGGGTTGGTTCAGACACCGACCAGATGCGCTACCTGATGGATAACGCTGCCCGTGCACAGAAGGCGCTCGGTCTGAAGTTTGGTGTGGCACTGACAGCAGACCAGGTGGCGGCTCTCGACCAAAGTATTCTGTGGTATAAAGCCGTCACGATAAAGGGTCAGACGGTGATGGTGCCGGAAGTGTATCTGTCACCGAAAGATGTGACGCTGCAGAACGGCAGTATTATCAGCGGTCAGAATGTGCACCTGGCAGGAGGGAATGTCACTAACAGTGGCAGTACCCTGATGGCGCAGAATGATCTCACCATCGACAGCGCTGACAGTCTGGGTAACCTTGAGTCCGGGCTTATAAATGCCGGTGGCGCTCTCGGACTGAAAGCGATGGGCGATATCAACAATATCAGTGCCACGATTACCGGTAAGACTGTCCGGCTGGAGAGTCTCGCCGGCAATGTCAATAATCTCACCCGGTACTCACACTGGCAGCTTGATGCACCGGAAGACAGCCTCGCCCTGAAACACACTTATACGGGAAGCATTGCCTCTGTCAGTGCCATGGATAGTCTGGACATCCGGGCAGATAAAAACATTTCGGTCACAGGGGCAGAAATCAGCGCCGGAGGTCGCGCAGCACTTATTGCCGGCAATGATCTCAGTCTGAATGCCATTGACAGGGTAAGCAGCAGTCGCCATGCAAACAGTGAATCTCACCAGCGCAGTGCAGAACTTACGACCATTACTGCCGGCGACAGTGTGATGCTGAGTGCAGGCCGGGATGTGAGCAGTCAGGGTGCAGGTATCGCAGCGGAAGACAACATCACTGTCCGGGCCGGGCGCGACGTTAATCTGCTGGCGGAAGAGTCCGTGACCGGCAGCAGTTCATACTCGAAAAAGAAAACGGTCATTGATGAAACCGTTCGCCAGCAGGGAACGGAAATCGCCAGCGGTGGTGACACCACCATTACTGCAGGACGGGATATCACCGCTGTTGCGTCATCCGTTACCGCAACCGGCAATATCAGTGTGAATGCCGGTCGTGATGTCGCCCTGACCACGGCGACAGAAAGTGACTATCACTATCTGGAAACGAAGAAAAAAAGCGGAGGTTTTCTCAGTAAGAAAACCACCCACACCATCAGTGAGAACAGTGCCACCCGTGAAGCAGGCGCCCTGCTGTCGGGGAACCGCGTGACCGTTAACGCCGGTGATAACCTGACAGTACAGGGTTCGGATGTGGTGGCTGACCGGGATGTGTCATTGGCGGCGGGTAACCATGTTGATGTTCTTGCTGCCACCAATACAGATACGTCCTGGCGCTTTAAGGAAACGAAGAAATCCGGTCTGATGGGTACCGGCGGTATTGGTTTCACCATTGGCAGCAGTAAGACAACGCACGACCGCCGCGAGGCCGGGACAACGCAGAGTCAGAGTGCCAGCACCATCGGCTCCACTGCCGGTAATGTCAGTATTACCGCGGGCAAACAGGCTCATATCAGCGGTTCGGATGTGATTGCGAACCGGGATATCCGCATTACCGGTGACAGTGTGGTGGTTGACCCGGGGCATGACCGTCGTACTGTGGACGAAAAATTTGAGCAGAAGAAAAGCGGGCTGACGGTTGCCCTTTCCGGCACAGTGGGCAGTGCCATCAATAATGCGGTTACCAGTGCACAGGAGACGAAGGAGAGCAGTGACAGCCGTCTGAAAGCCCTGCAGACCACAAAGACAGCGCTGTCTGGTGTGCAGGCCGGACAGGCTGCGGCAATGGCCACCGCAACCGGTGACCCGAATGCGATGGGAGTCAGCCTGTCGCTCACCACCCAGAAATCGAAATCACAACAACATTCTGAAAGTGACACAGTATCCGGCAGTACGCTGAATGCCGGGAATAATCTGTCTGTTGTCGCAACCGGCAAAAACAGGGGCGATAACCGCGGAGATATTGTGATTGCAGGAAGCCAGCTTAAGGCCGGTGGTAACACAAGCCTGGATGCCGCGAATGATATTCTGTTGAGTGGCGCCGCAAACACACAAAAAACAACGGGCAGGAACAGCAGCAGTGGCGGTGGCGTGGGTGTCAGTATCGGTGCAGGTAAAGGTGCCGGTATCAGCGTCTTTGCCAGCGTTAATGCGGCAAAAGGCAGGGAGAAAGGTAACGGTACTGAGTGGACTGAAACCACAACAGACAGCGGTAAAACCGTCACCATCAACAGTGGTCGGGATACGGTACTGAACGGTGCTCAGGTCAACGGCAACAGGATTATCGCCGATGTGGGCCACGACCTGCTGATAAGCAGCCAGCAGGACACCAGTAAGTACGACAGTAAACAGACCAGCGTGGCTGCCGGCGGCAGTTTTACCTTTGGCTCCATGACCGGCTCAGGTTACATCGCTGCCTCCCGGGATAAGATGAAGAGCCGCTTTGACTCCGTTGCTGAACAAACCGGAATGTTTGCCGGTGACGGCGGCTTCGACATTACAGTGGGCAGACATACCCAACTGGATGGCGCGGTTATCGCTTCCACGGCGACGGCAGATAAAAACAGCCTCGATACCGGGACGCTCGGCTTCAGCGATATTCACAACGAAGCGGATTTCAAAACTCAGCACTCGGGTATCAGCATCAGCGGAGCGGGCAGCTTCGGGGACCAGTTCAAGGGCAACATGCCGGGCGGAATGATTTCGGCGGCAGGCAACAGCGGCCATGCCGAAGGCACGACTCAGGCCGCCGTGGCTGATGGCACCATCACCATCCGCGACAAGGACAACCAGAAGCAGGACGTGGCGAACCTAAGCCGAGACACCGAACATGCCAATGACAGCATCAGCCCGATCTTCGACAAGGAGAAAGAGCAGAACCGCCTGAAGGAAATCGGGATGATCAGCGATATCGGCGGCCAGGTGGCGGATATTGCCCGGACGCAGGGAGAGCTGAATGCGCTGAAAGTCGCGCAGGATAAATACGGACCTCTTCAGGCGGATGCGACGGAAGAACAGCGACAGGCATATCTGGCGAAACTGCGTGAAACGCCGGAATACAAAAAAGAGCAGGAAAAGTTCGGTACTGGTAGTGATATCCAGCGTGGCATTCAGGCGGCAACGGCCGCGCTTCAGGGCCTGGCGGGGGGTAATTTAGCAGGTGCTCTGGCGGGGGCTTCGGCTCCGGAACTGGCAAACTTCATAGGGCACAATGCTGGAATTAATGATAACGATGCAGCGAAAGCCATTGCTCATGCCATTCTCGGCGGTGTGACTGCGGCTCTTCAGGGAAATAATGCCGCAGCAGGTTCAGTCGGTGCTGTGAGCGGTGAACTTATCGCAGGTGCAATCGCGAAGGTTTTATATCCGGATGAGAAAGACCTGTCGAAGCTGACCGAGGACCAGAAGCAGACGCTAAGTACGCTGGCGAGTATCTCAGCAGGTATGGCGGGTGGTGTTGCAGGTGGGAATACTGCGGGTGTGGCTACCGGAGCTGCTGCTGGGAAGAATGTTGTTGAGAATAACCTGCTGGGTGGTAATGAAGACACTCAGACCAAGTTCGTGCAGGAGCATGGCAAAGATATTGCGTCCTGCTCGACTAACCCTGGCGGGGCTGAATGTAAACGCGGTGAGGCTGTAAACAAAGCGATTGCAGCAGCGCTTGTTGGGGGGGCTACAGGTGGGGTAGTGATTGCTCTGACTCCGGAAGCAATTGCAGCCGCCCAGGCAGCAGTCAGTGCCTGTGGTGCGAATACTGTGCTGTGTGCAAATGAAGTTAGTATCTGGGTTGCGGAAATGGTCGCTGGCGATGCTCTTCCAGCGGGCCTGACAGTAGCGGCGGTTGGTAAAATGTCTGCCAGCGAGTTGTCAGAGTTGAAGGCTCTAATGGCTGTTGAAAAACAGACAGGTCAGAAAATCAGTGCGGAGTCACTTGAAAAGCTGATGCTAGACTCAGGTGGTAAAGGGAACTGGAGCAAAGAGCTAAATAACCCACAGCCGAATAAAGTTTATCATGTAGATGGTGATAAAATTTATAAAACTGATGCTCAGGCAAGGCCAAGCCAGGTTGAAGCAACTCTTAGTCCTAATGTAAAGGATAGAAATGGCTATCAACAATGTAAAGCAGGTAAGTGTGGCCTTGATGGAGATGAGGGTGGTCATTTAATAGCCAGTATTTTTAATGGTCCTGGTGAAAAATTGAACCTTGTTCCAATGGATGGAAATCTGAACAAAGGAGCCTGGAAGCAGATGGAAAATACTTGGGCAAAAGCATTGGGTGAAGGAAAAGAGGTTAAGGTCAACATTCAGCCATCGTATATTGGGGATAGTGTCAGACCTGCTAAATTTAAAGTAGTATATTCGATAGATGGAGGTCGCCCGATTGAAAAAGTATTTAACAATGCACCCGGAGGTAAATAATGCGTTCTGATCAGGATATTTATAATGACATTGGTTCGGTGTTGCTATCGATCACTCCTAGTGATGCAGTCAAAATCATTCTGTGTGCAAAGTTAGAACCGGAAAGCGACTGTGGTGAGTTTACTTATGACTATGTAGATAAACAGGGCAATCAACATTGGATCACTGAAACCGCAGATGCCAGTGAAAGACTTTTAGATCTTTTGGTGGAACTAAGAAATTTGTTTGTGGATAACTTTAAATCACAAGAAAAGCCATTCTGGCATGGTTGCGAAGTCACTGTGAATATTGAAACACTCAAAATAAACATCGACTTTAAATATGAGAATTAATGGTAATTCCGCCCTTTCCGGCTCACTTCGTCGGCCAAATTAGTGTGATATTCTTTCCAGAAATGCTGTTGTATCCACGACATAAGGCGATGATTGATGGAGCAGTCTCTCAATTTTGAAATGTTGCGCAGCCAGTGGCCGGAACTGGCTGAACTCGCGTGTATGGCGGAACGCTATGTTCACTCCGATCCGGAAAGCTGTCTGGTCAAGCTGCGTAACTACACCGAATTGATGGTGCGCTGGTTGTATCGTCAGGAGCGGTTGCCGGAAGGTATTAAGGCTAATCTTTACGATTTAATGAATGCTGATGTCTTTACCAGCATGATGCCGGAAGCCATCATCATGAAAATGGATGCGCTGCGTATCCATGGCAACCGTGCCGCGCACGGCGGACGTATCAAAGCTAAAGATACTTACTGGCTGCTCAAAGAAGCGTATTTGTTGGGAATTTGGCTGTATGTTCGCTACGCCCACGGTAATGTTGATGACTGCCCCAAATTTACACTCCCTCCATTAACACAATCTTCAGGTCGTGCAGATGAAAAACGTCTGGAAGATGCAATCAGGGCTCAGGATGAAAGCCGTGAGCGCGAACTGGCGCTGCAACGCGCACTACAGCAAGAACAGGAAAAGGCCGAACACCTCACTCAACGCCTGAATGAAGCCAGAGCGCGTAACCAGCATGTTGCCGATATTCTCTCTATTGATGAAGCGGAAACCCGCCGTCGCCTGATTGACTCTCGCCTGCTTGCTGCTGACTGGAATGTAGGCGAAGACCTTAAAAATACCGATCAGGTTACGCAGGAACATCCCGTTAAAGAACAACCTACCGCGACCGGAGACGGTTATGCGGACTATGTCTTGTGGGATGAGGCACACAAACCGCTGGCGGTGGTGGAAGCAAAAAAAACCAGCGTCAATGCCGAGCAAGGACGAATTCAGGCCCGGCTGTATGCAGACTGGCTGGAAAAAGAATACGGCCAGCGTCCGATCATCTTCTACACCAACGGCTATGATATCTGGCTGTGGGATGACCATAAAACTCATGGTTATCCCCCGCGTCGGGTGTTTGGCTTCTACAGCAAGGAAAGCCTGCAATATCTTATTCAACAGCGTGAAACCCGTCTGCCGCTGAACAGTGTGGCGCACGTAAAAGATAACGAAGGTAAGGCCGTTGCCGGACGGTTGTACCAGCTTGAAACCATTGCCCGTGTCAGCGAGCGGTTTACCAACAAGTACCGGCAATCGTTAATTGTTCAGGCTACGGGTACAGGCAAAACTCGCGTGGCAATTGCACTGAGCAAACTGATGATAGATGCCCGCTGGGTAAAACGCGTCTTGTTTCTTTGTGACCGCAAAGAATTACGTAAACAGGCGGCGAATGCCTTTAATCAATTCACCAATGAGCCGTTGTATGTTGTCGGTAAATCGAAAAAAGCAGACAGGCAGAACGCCAGGATCTACATCGCTACCTATCCTGGCATGATGAAAATCATGGACCATTTCGATGTCGGTTATTTCGATTTGATCATCGCCGATGAATCCCACCGCTCTATCTACAACGTCTACGGCGATCTGTTTAAGTATTTTGATGCCCTCCAGATTGGCCTGACGGCGACGCCGATTGACATGGTGAGTAAAACCACTTTCGGCCTGTTTGGTTGTGAAGGACGTATTCCTACCGCCAACTACAGCCTGGAAGATGCCATCGCCGATAACAATCTGGTTCCCTATGAGGTTGTCACGTACACCACAGAATTCCTGCGCGAAGGCATCAAACGGGAGAAATTAAGCGACGCACAAATCCGCGAGCTGGAAGAACAAGGCATGGATCCCAATACGCTGGAGTTTGATGGCAAGGCGCTGGATGAGGCGATCTACAACAAAGACACCAACCGCTATATCCTGCGTAACCTGATGGAAAATGGCCTGAAAGATCGGGACGGCCAGTTGCCAGGTAAAACCATCATTTTCGCCCGTAACCACAAACACGCGCTGCTGTTGAATGAATTATTCGACGATATGTACCCGCAGTTTGCCGGGCGCTTCTGCCAGGTCATCGACAACTACGATCCCCGCGCCGAGCAATTGATTGATGATTTTAAAGGGCTGGATGAAAGCACCAACAAAGAGCTGACCATCGCTATCTCCGTTGACATGCTCGATACCGGTATTGATGTCCCGGAAATTGTGAATCTGGTCTTTGCCAAACCGGTCAAATCAAAAGTGAAGTTCTGGCAGATGATTGGCCGTGGTACGCGCCTCTGTCCTGGGTTGTACGGTTACGACGATAACGGCAAACCGCTGGATAAACAGAAATTCCGCATTTTCGATCACTGGGGCAATTTTGAGTATCACGAACTGCATACCGAAGAGGCCGAAGTCACAGCGACAAAATCGCTTGCACAAAAACGCTTCGAAGCGTGGGTTATGCTGGGGGCCGCTGCGCAACGTAAATTCGACAAACAGGCGGTGGATTTAGTTGCTCATCAGCTTCGCGAGCAAATCAACGCACTGGATGAAAAGTCGATTGCCGTACAGGAAAAGTGGCAGCAAAAAGCGCAGTACAGTGATGAAAAGGTGCTGCGCCAGCTTTCTCCGAAAACACAGCAGGATCTGCTATCTGTTCTGGCCCCGCTGATGCAGTGGCTGGACGTGCGCGGGCAAAGCGATGCCATGCGCTTTGATATGGATATTCTGGCGGCGCAAACTGCCCGTTATACCAACCCGGAAGAGCTGGATGTGCTCTGGCCGGTCATCGTCGAAAAAGTGGAGCGCCTGCCGCCGCATTTGGCGCAGGTCCAACAGCAAGGACCGCGGATCAATCAGCTTCGTGATTTAGGCTGGTGGAAGCAGGCCAGCCTGGAAGAGCTGGAAGATATCCGCATTCATCTGCGCGGCATCATGCACCTGATGGAAAAAGACGCGACGCCGAAATTTGGTTCGATACAGGTGGATATTACCGAAGATGCGAACCTGATTCAGACGGAAAACCGCAAAACCAACATCCGCTCGATTGACTTCAAACTCTATCGCCAGCAGGTGCAGGGAGCGCTGGAGCCGCTGTTCCAGCAAAATCCGGTGCTGAAGAAAATCCGCAACGGCGAGCCTGTGACGCAAAGCGAGCTGGATGAACTGGCTAAACTGGTGCTGATCCAGAACCCTAACGTTGATATCCGGGCACTGAAAGAGTTCTACCCGCAGGCGACCGCCAGCCTAGATAAACTATTGCGTACCATCATCGGGATGGACAGCGACGCGGTGGAAGTGCGCTTTGCTCAGTTCGCCGCTGATAACAGCCTGACCAGCCAGCAATTGCGCTTCCTGTCATTGCTGAAAAACCACATTCGCGATTACGGCACCATTGAAATGCGGCAGCTCTTTGAACAGCCTTTTACGCATATCCACAACGAAGGCGTTACCGGTGTGTTCCCTGATATAGAGCAGATCGCCCGCCTACAAAAGATAGTCGAAGAGCTGGGTGTTGTGACCGACGCAGCAACGGTATAATACGCACATGACAAGCCCCGGCAGCGGGGCTTTTGTATTTAAAACAGGATATAAAAGCTAACAATGATCACTGGTGACTTAAAAAGTAAAATCGACGGCCTGTGGGAAGATTTCTGGGTGGGTGGTATCACCAACCCGCTGACCGTAATCGAACAGATCACCTATCTAATGTATTCCCAGATGCTGGATACTCAGGAACAACGCGACGAGAAGCGTAAACAAATCGCGGGTATTGATTTTAAACCGCGTTTTGCACCAGAACAGCAGGAGTTCCGTTTCAGTCACTATAGCAATCTTGGCTCGGATGAGATGATGGAAGTGGTGCGCGATGGTGTATTCCAGCATTTTCGTCAGCTCGGCCAGGCTGATGCGTCGAAGGTAACGCTGCTGGGCAACTTTATGAAAGATGCCCGTCTGGAGATTGTTAAGCCTTCATTGCTGACCAAAGCGGTTGAGGTGATCAAAAACCTGCCATTGGATCGCGGCGACACCAAAGGCGACCTTTACGAATACCTGTTAAGCAAGCTGACCACTGCCGGAATCAACGGCCAGTTTCGCACACCGCGCCACATTATCCGCACGATGGTTGAAATGATGGAGCCGAACCCCGCCCGCGGCGAGACGATTTGCGATCCGGCCTGCGGCACCGGTGGCTTTCTGGCAACCAGCTATGAATATCTACTGGAGAAGTACAGCTCGCTGGAATCCATTCATACCGAGATTGGCACCAACGAACGTGGTGAGCTGGAAGAGCAAAAAATCTTTACCGGCGATCTGTTGACCCCGTGGCGTAACCATGTGGATAACAATATGTTCCACGGTTACGACTTTGACACCACAATGTTACGTATCGCCGCCATGAACCTGATTATGCACGGCGTGGAAGCGCCGGATATCCACTATCAGGACACCATGAGCCAGAGCTTCAGCACAAACTTCCCGCAGGCCAGTAAAAACGCTTTCAACCTGATTCTGGCAAACCCGCCGTTTACCGGTTCACTGGACGAAGAAGATATCGACTCCACGCTGTCGGCAATGGTGAAAACCAAAAAAACCGAACTACTGTTCCTGGCGCGTATTCTGCAAATGCTGAAAGTGGGCGGGCGTAGTGCCACTATCGTGCCGCAGGGCGTGCTGTTTGGCTCCAGTAAGGCGCACCAGTCACTTCGCAAAACGCTGGTGGAAGATAACCAACTGGAAGCGGTGATCAACCTGCCTTCCGGCGTATTTAAACCTTACGCTGGCGTGGCGACGGCGATCCTGATCTTTACCAAAGGCGGTCAGACGGACGAGGTCTGGTTCTACGATCTGCAAAATGATGGCTACAGCCTGGATGACAAGCGTAACCCAATTAAAGACAACGACCTGCCGCATCTGCTGGCAAGCTGGAAGCATTACCGTACTTTACGCGGGCTGCCGGTTGATAACTTTATGGGTGAGAAGTTAGCCTCGTTGCTGAAACAGCAGTACCCGGAAGGGATTGATGCTGGCGTTGATTTTAAAGATCGCACTCAGGCGGCGTTTATAGTGCCAAAAGAAGATATTGCTGCCCAGAAATACGATCTCTCTATTAATCGTTATAAAGAAGTGGTGTATCAGGCTGAGGAGTATGAAGATCCGAAGGTGATATTGAAGCGGTTAAAAGATCTGGAAAAAGAGATTCTGGCGGATCTGGATGAGCTGGAGGGGATGCTGTGAAAAAAAATCAATTGGTCACACTTGGCAAACATATAGACATATTGTCCGGGTGTGCATTCCCTTCAAGTGGATTCAATAGGAACAATGGTGTTCCACTAATCCGTATTAGAGATATTCTTTCAGGAAAAACCGAAACTTATTATGAAGGCAGTTATGACTTAAAATATCTTATTAAAAAAGGTGATTTACTAGTTGGGATGGATGGAGATTTCAACCGTGAGTATTGGAAAGGTACTGATGCGTTGTTAAATCAACGGGTATGTAAAATTACGCCAAATCCTGAAACACTTGATAAAAATTTTCTATATCATTTCTTGCAAAAGGAATTGGATAAAATTCATGCCACAACAGATGTTGTGACTGTAAAACATTTGTCTGTAAAAAAGATACAAGATATTAAAATTAGGCTTCCTTCATTAAAAGAACAAAAACGCATTGCTACTATTCTTGATAAAGCTGATGCTATACGCCAAAAGCGCGAACAAGCCATCAAACTGGCTGATGATTTTTTGCGGGCTAAGTTTCTAGAGATGTTTGGAACTCCTGCAAACAACATACATCGTTTCCCGAAAGGAACGATTCGCGACTTGGTTGATTCAGTAAATTATGGAACTTCAGCAAAAGCCTCTATTGATTCTGGTGAATATCCTATATTACGGATGGGTAATATAACATATCAAGGTAGGTGGGATTTTACAGATTTAAAATATCTTGATCTCAGTGTAAAAGAAAAGGATAAATATTTGGTTAAAGAAGGCGATCTTCTTTTCAATCGTACTAACAGTAAGGAACTTGTTGGTAAAACAGCTGTGTATGAAGAAGACAGGCCTATGGCATTTGCTGGATATTTAATCCGCGTTAGATCTAATTCTATCGGAAATAACTACTATATTTCAGGGTATCTTAATTCCATCCATGGCAAAATCACATTGATGAATATGTGTAAAAGTATTGTTGGCATGGCTAATATTAATGCACAGGAATTGCAGAATATAGAGATATTAATCCCACCTAAGCATCTACAAGATGAGTATGAGATTATTTATAAAAAAATAAAAAAAGGACTAAGCATTTATGATAAAAGCGCAATGCAACTTCAACTTTTAGCATCAAACCTATCGAATAAATATTTCATGTAAGGTTCATTATGAAATTAACTAAACTTGTACTTGAAAATTTCAGATCTGTTAGAGAGCGGCAGGAAATTGATTTTGCACCTGTAACATTACTATTGGGGCCAAACAGCGCGGGCAAGACTACTATTTTAATTGCATTATTTTATCTTCAACAAATATTAGACCGTGAGCAGTGTGATCCTATATATTTAGAAGCTATGGGGAACAGGCGCATAGATGGATTTAGATCTCTAGTCCATAATGGGGATCTGAATAATGTAATTACTATTGGTATCGGTTTCGATCCTGAACAAACAATAGGTGTAGAATATAAAACATATTTAGAAGAACTTGGTGATATTTTCGATATTCATTTTATAAAAATGAAAGACATTGCAGATGAAACTGAAAAGGTTTATGTAGAGTTTAAAATCGCATGGTCACAATTGCACAGAGCAGCATATATAAAGAACTATGCTGTTTCTATAAATAATGAATTTATTGGGGAGCTAAGTAATGATGAGTATACTAAATCATCTTTAGTAAATAGATTGAACTTTACTCATCCGTTGCTTCTTCCTATTGATTATAATTTATGGCTTGAATCTATTGATAAGGAAGGATTAGATACGATTGCCAGTGAATTTGAAATATCTTTAAATGACTTAATTCCTGGCTTAGAACGTAATAAAAGTGGTGCAACAGAGCGAGTAAAAACTGTTGATTATATATTTGAAGAAGATAAAGAAAAACCAATGTTTCCTGTTTTTTTTAAGACGAAAATTGGTGCGTTACCTCAACTGGGAAGAACTGTTGATACAAATTTGAAAGTTTTTGATATATCCGAGCCAGTTGAGTATTTTAATCGAGATATAATCACCAGAGTGCTAACGCAAGTTTTTACTTCTCCGTTAGATAAATTAAATAATTATTTAAAGGCTAGCGTATCTATTGGACCGTTAAGAATTATACCTGATTCTTCATTTACGCCAAATCCTTATCCAGAACAAAATGGATGGTTTGATGGTACATCAGCATGGGATAAGCTGTGTTTATCTCAACAAAATGATAGTGATTTGATTAAAAAAGTAAGTGATTGGTTTTCCAATAGAGATAAACTAAACACTAATTATAATATATTTAGTGGAGGAGAATTTGATATAAAAACCTCCCCTCAACTTTTAGGTCTGAAAGATAATGTTTACTTCTGTAAAATAGATTCAAGCCAAATGTTATTTCCAAATCAAGTCGGTGTCGGATTAACTCAGATAGCACCTCTTATTATTGCAGCCAATATAGTTCAGGATGGATTAATTGCTATAGAGCAGCCTGAGCTACATATTCATCCCGCTTTACAACTCGCTGTAGGTGATCTGTTTACCCAATATCCCCTTGATGTTAAAAGACCTATGTTTTTAGTCGAAACACATAGTGAGCACATTTTGCTTCGAATTTTAAAAAGAATTAGACAAACAACGGACAATGAATTACCTGAATCAAATTACCCAGTAAAACCTGATTTTATATCAGTGATCGTTTTCGAGGATAATAATGGTTCGACTGTTACTAGGAAAATAGATATTACTGATGATGGTGACTTCAAACAAAAATGGCCCAAAGGTTTCTTCGAAGAAAGAAGGGGAGAGCTTTTTTAATGTTCTACGAATGCGCCATTTCACCAGAGGCTTTGTTTGAGATCGCAATTGATCGGAGAAATTATCGTGACTTCATAAAAGGATTTTCTACGGGCGGTAACTTTCTCTATAGTGAATTACCAAAGCTGAAGAGAAATAAAAAACAATTGCTTGGGCTATTAAATGCTAATCATAGTGAACTTCAAAAAAAACGATTAGAGGACCTTATTATTTTTTTGAAAAATAATAAGGTTAGTAGGGTTTATGATTATGTTGGTGACATGTCATGGTCAGATAACATCTCTGCTGTAAATCGAATTGAACAATTTGATCATGTAGTGAGTTCTACTCCTTGTGATAATCTTGATGTAACTAATATAGATGATTTCTTTGGGTTAAATTATGCTCGGCAAAAAATTGTTGCTAGAATTGCTGAGGATATGATATCTATAATCTCACGCTTATTAAAAACATCAGAGCATATTATTATAGTTGACCCATACTTTAGTGACAAACAAAGATGGTGGAATGTATTTATTTCATTACTTAGCGTTAGTGCTAATAACTCTTATAAAAAAAATTTAAAGATAGATGTTATATTTGATGGGAGTAAAGAAAACTCCCCAACGGTGAATTATTTGGCTAATAAGTTGAACTGCGAAAACCTTGTCTTTCCAGACGATTTTAAATTATCAGTAACATTTAAGTCTTTAACTTCTCGCGAGGGTAATGAACGTCTGCATAATAGATATGTTCTTTCTAATGTTGCTGGAGTTTGTTTCATGCATGGTTTAGATGAGGGAGAAGGAACGGATGATGTCTCAATTTTGTCGAAAGAGGGATATAATAAAAGATGGGAACATTACACTACGAATAATGTTTTTGATTTAATAGAAGAGCGTGAAGTTATATGTTAAGTATTTCCCTTACTGTTTTCAATTAAATCCTACAAACTTATTAGGACCCTTTAAAATTTATTCAACACGCCAATAAAAAATCTAATTCTATTAATCTTGACCTGGTCTATCAAAATGATAGACCAGGCTTCTGTTATCTACATTACTTCTAGTGAAATAGCCAACCAATCGTCCCTATAAGGCAGGTTAAATAGTTTTAATTTAGCAAATTTGATAAACAACTCACTCGCCATTACCCCGATTGATCTTCGCATAGTCAAACGGCGTAATCGCTCTCTCCCGATTGGCATCCAGAAAATCTGCCCACCACTGCAGCATCAGCTTGCGCTCATCCAGATGCTCCGCTTTATGGATATACGCTGCCTGCACTGAGTTACGTCCATGTGGCTCATCTGACGTTCAGCCGCTTTATCTCGTGCTGTTCTGGTCTCAATACTTCCATGCCGTTGCAATTACCTCTTAAACCATTCCTTACCATTTTCATGTCTTCGATAAGAAATCTTCATCATGCATGATCGATTTTGTCGATCGATTCGATCGAATTTTCTCTTTTTACCCTGCCTTTTGCATGGTTTTAAAATAGGCAAAATTACTTGTCATTCGTGGAAAATGATGGCGGAGATAACTGAGCTTAAAAAGTTTCTCTTGTCTCCGTCACTTGCCATACCAGCCAGGAAAAGAAGATGTCAGCACAAGAAAAAACAGTACAGATTGATTCTTTTGATGCGAAATTTTTAGATATAAATACATTAAGCAAGCTTATCTATGAACGTAAGAGTTTTGTGATAGAAAACGTTTCCGATGTTAGTGAAACGGTAAAAAGAGTGGAGCATGAAATAGAGAAAAGGAAATTAAGTTGTCGTGTATATACTGAGTACAGGAGCACAGCTTTAGCTGGTTCTTTATGGTCACCAACCGTAATTCTGGGAGTGGCGAGTGCAGTAGCAATAGGTGTTCATAATTTATCTACATGGAACCCCGATTATGAAATCGGTAAGAACTATATTAAACGGAGATTATCGGTAAAATATAAAAAGGCAGAAGTATTGTGATCGGTTACTCCAGTGCCCCTGCCTGTTCGTATTCTGGTGAGGTTGTATACACATAATTTCAGACTGGCGTTCACGTCCTCACTGAGGAAATATATTTATTTTGTGTAGAGTAAAAGTCTGGCTTCCGTAGTGTGGAGGGGGGAGGCTGCCTTAGTCCGTTTTTTAAATATTAAAAATATATATTAAAGTGATGATACAATAACGGAGATAATTGAAATGAAAAAGGTTTTTGCTGTTTCAGTGGTGGGCGCAGCCTGTGTATTTGCAGCAAATGCAGGTGCTGAGGAAGGTAAAAGCGGTTTTTATCTGACCGGTAAAGCCGGTGCCTCTGTGGTGTCACTTTCAGACCAGCGTTTCCTGTCAGGAGATGAAGAAGAAACGTCAAAGTATAAAGGTGGGGATGACCATGACACGGTATTCAGTGGCGGTATCGCAGCCGGTTATGATTTTTATCCGCAGTTCAGTATTCCGGTTCGTACAGAACTGGAGTTTTACGCACGTGGAAAAGCTGATTCGAAGTATAACATAGATAAAGGTAAAGGCATCTGGTCAGATGGTTACTGGCGTGATGACATTAAGAATGAGGTATCACTCAACACTCTGATGCTGAATGCATACTATGACTTCCGGAATGACAGTGCATTCACACCATGGGTATCCGCAGGGATTGGTTACGCCAGGATTCACCAGAAAACAACCGGTATCAGTACCTGGGATTACGGGTATGGATACAGTGGTCGTGAATCGTTGTCACGTTCAGGCTCTGCTGACAACTTCGCATGGAGCCTTGGCGCGGGTGTCCGCTATGACGTCACCCCGGATATCGCTCTGGACCTCAGCTATCGCTATCTTGATGCGGGTGACAGCAGTGTGAGTTACAAGGACGAGTGGGGCGATAAATATAAATCAGAGGTTGATGTTAAAAGTCATGACATCCTGCTTGGTGTGACTTATAACTTCTGACGACACTGCTTCTGAACGATAATTGCGCATATTTCTGCAATTAAGATAATTACGTATTTCTGTAATTAAAAAGGAACACCCTGCAGTAATATTATACTGCAGGGTTGTCTGTTATCTGCTTTACAGGATATTTCTGATTTTTATTATCTTATTCTCTTTATATTAAGATATTTCGATGAGTATCATAAAACTATTTTTTCCGGACAACACACCCCGGATTTTATTGTTTTTATTCTTTTTTGTTGTTTCTGTCATAACCACAATTGCATGCGGATACACTGAGAAGAATACCACCGGGAATGTGTTGCTGCTGTTCTTTCTTCTGCTTCTTGCACACAGAAATACCCTCACATCCATTACAGCGCTGTTATTTCTGTTCTGTTGTGCACTGTATGCGCCTGCCGGTATGACGTACGGTAAAATCAACAACAGTTTTATTGTCGCGTTGTTGCAGACCACGGCTGATGAGGCAGCGGAGTTTACCGGGATGATTCCTGTTTATCATTTTCTGGTCAGTGCCGCGATTCTGGTATTCATGGTGATTTTCTGGCGAACACACCACCGCGGTCACCGTAACTGGCTGGCACTGCTGCTATTCGTATTATGCTCTGTAAACAGCTGGCCGTTGCGGATGGTTAAAGGAACTGTTGTGGGGACAACTGACACATTGCGTGAAATGCAGCGTTATAAACAACTGAGTCAGCACGGGGCTGATAACTGGAAAATCCTGCCGGGTGTGCCGTTGTATGACACGATTGTTATCGTTACTGGTGAGAGTGTGCGCAGGGATTATATGTCGGTATATGGCTATCCCGTGCCAACCACACCGTGGCTGAATACTGCTCCCGGTTTATTTATTGACGGCTATACATCGGCAGCAGCCAGTACCGTACCTTCCCTGAGCCGGACACTGATTTATGACTATGAGCAGAACCCTGATTCCGGCAACAACGTGGTGGCGCTGGCAGCAAAATCAGGATACAGCACATGGTGGATATCCAATCAGGGAAAACTGGGAGAGCATGACACACGCATCTCTGTTATTGCTTCTGATGCGGAGCATACCGTTTTCCTCAAGAAAGGCAGCTTCGCTTCCCGTAAAACGGATGACATGTTGTTGTTACAGGAAACAGAACGTGCGCTGGCGGATACATCCTCGCCGAAGGTGATTTTCCTGCACATGATTGGCTCTCATCCGAATCCGTGTGACCGACTTAACTCCTGGCCGAATCATTACCTGGAGCAGTATCCCCGAAAGATTGCCTGTTACCTCGCCAGCATCAGTAAACTGGATAACTTTCTCGGTCAGCTTGATGGTATCCTTCGCCGGCATTCCCGTCATTTCGCCATGCTTTACTTTTCTGACCATGGACTGTCGGTCAGCGACAGCGCTAATCCTGTTCATCATGATGGTCATGTGCAGGGAGGCTACAGCGTTCCCCTGATTATTACCGCCAGTGACATCACGTCTCATCAGTCCGTCAGCAGAAAAATCAGTGCCCGTCATTTCGCAGGTATTTTTCAGTGGCTGACCGGCATTCGTACTGAAAATATACCGCCATTCAATCCGCTGACAGACGAAGATAATGAACCCGTTATGGTTTTTAACGGGGAGAGGAATGTACCGGCAGACAGTCTGAAACCGCAGCCTCTGATTCTTCCGGACAGAAGATAATCATGTCGGTATGAATGTTATAATTAAGGACCGTGCAATAATAGCCATTCCATTCAGCCATCTTACGCTCGAAAACAATCGATAAGATGGCTACTCACCATTCCTGCTCTAAACCTGACGCCTCTCAAGACTATTATAAATAGCCTCAATCTCACCCTTCAGGTTATCACCGCAATAAACCATTGAGGTATCGTATCGTTCATATCGCGCTTCCCGTGTCGCACTAAACCAGTTGAACGATCCCACGCACAGCAAACCATCATCACCAATAACAATTTTGCTATGAACACGGTTTACCAGCTTTGTAGCAATACCCAGCGCATTCAGTTTCTCCAGCGCCGCTTTAAAGTTTTGCTGCTTCTCTTTTCGCTTCTCAAAATCATTATGTTCAGTGTTGTAGCTTCTGTCAGTGACTATCGTGACGTTAATTCCACGTGAACACGCCGCAATCATGGAATCAAGAAAACCTGTTTGCTCCAGCCTTTGCCAGGTCAGCCATGGAGAAACTATCGTGATGTGTTTACTGGTATTTTCAAATGTCTGATTCAGGAAATTATCATGTTGCTCCACACCATGAAGTGTGTAGATTTTGGTCCCGGAGGTTTTTAAATCCTTACGCTCTTTATAATCAAAAGAGAGCGCATTCTTCTCTGACTCAAAGAGGTATTTTGCCAGTAATCCCCGTGGAGATGAGGCTGGCTGGACCTCAAACAGGTCCATATCGCCGAAGACCAGAAAACTGTCCTTCGCACGGGAGACTGCAACATTCAGCATGCTGTTATCGCTATCAATAAACCCGCCGTCTTCATGTTTTGAATAGACTGGCGAGAATATCACAATCGCTCTTTCCGCTCCCTGAAGAGAGTGCACGGTGCCCACTGTGAGCGACTTTTCATTCGCGCCTGTACTGATACCTTGTTTGCCCAGCGCCTGTTTGATAGTGGATACCTGAGCGCTAAAAGGCGTCACGATACCGACAACTTCATGAAGCGATTTACCGTAATGCGCTTCAATATTTTGTTGGTTCTCTGCCAACCAGACCGCTATCGTTTCAGCCTCAAGCAAATTATATCGACTTCCACTACTTGCCAGCTCTCCTTTACCATCAATATGGAGATACCCCATTGCGGGCATTAAATTGCTCTCTTCACGCCCTCTTTTAGGCAACAACTTACCGTGATAGCAGAGCGTATTACAGTATCCAATAATATTGTCGTAGCACCGGCGGTGTTCATATAGGTACATACCACGAGCCAGTTCGGGATCATATTGATAGCGCGAAGCAAACTGCGCTATTTTCATAACGCTGCCAGATGCGGCACTTTTACCAAGGTCTGCGATTGCCGTATATTTCTCGGTAATCTCTTCTTGCGTACTGCCAGACAGAATTTTTTCCGCCAGCATGTTACCGACATCAATCGCAGGAGCAATACTCCATATTGGCGGGAGCTGCTCCGTATCGCCAATCACTAATGCCTTCTTAGCTAATGCAAACGAGGCAGCAGCCACTTCAGGAAGCACCTGCCCGGCTTCATCGACAATGAGTAAATCGGCAAAATCATACAAATAACTTTTCTCGAATTTACGCTGTCCTTTGTGCTCACTTATCTGCATATTGCCGGGCAGCATATAGCATGTCATCACCACACATGGAGTGAGTTTCATTCGACGTTGCCAACGGGCGGTTACCCCTTTAGCGCCTTTTTTCTTCTTCTCTTCCTGCAGATCATCAATGCTGGCCATATCCATCAGCCAACGACCTTCCCAGTAGTGAGTCGTCAGTAAAAATGCAGGGAAGCGAATCTGCGTATCAGCCAGTTCATCGGCCTGTGAGAAGCTCAGTTCCTCGTCGCCCTCATACCCTAAATTAAGAGCCAGTCTCTGCCACTCCTGAACCGCCTGCTGTTCTTTAAGAATGATTTCATGGGCGGAATCAATCTGCTGCCGGTATGTTGTTTGCTCGCGCTCAGCGGAATTGAGCAGCCCATCAATATTACGTTCGATAGTTTCAGGATCAGACCACTGATTTCCTGCAATCAGCGCACCTAATTTATCTTCGAGAAACAGCTGTATTTGGTACTGTCGCTTACTGCGAACCACCGGGAGCCAGGAAAATAATGAATAGATCAGTGATTCACCGGCGCGATATTTTTTCCATTCCGTTTTAGCACTTTTCAGTAGAGTGATTTTTTGTTCTTGTCCGGAAAGTAATTTATTTAAATTATCGAGATATTGCTCAATGTCGTTAGCAATAAGCTCACGCGCAGCCCGTACCTGGCTTAACGTTTGCCATGTTGCGTTCAGTCTTATCAGTTGCTCGGATTTTGCTGCCAACTGACCATGCAGGAGTTCAATGACCTTTTCAGGGGATGAACAATCTTTTTCAGGAAAGGCTGCCTTAGCCTTCTCCAGATAAAACAGCAGTGCATCCTCTACATACTCTTTTGACTCAACCTGGTTGAAGAAATCTTCAGTTTGATATTTTTTGGCTGCCTCAGCTTTACGAGTGCTTGAGGGAAAATAAGCGCCGAAGCTTTTCAGCTCAGGTAACCATCGTCCGGCCATTGCACCAGTGCCCTGTGAAAAATCTTTCCCGAACGCTTCGATAATGTTCGTTACAGCCTGGTTGTTCGTTGAAGTCGCGATAATTACCGGAGGCTCAGATTTTTCGAGAGCCGCTCTGGCCCACTGCGTGGCGATGATAGAAAGCACCAGCGTGGTTTTTCCGGTTCCCGGAGGTCCATTAACAGCAAGGATATCGCCATGTCTTGCATCCAGAAAATGGCTTAAGGCATCGCGCTGAGCCTTTGCCAGCGGAAACTTATCTCCGGAGTGTCCAAGCCTGTCGCTGAATTTTGCGCCTGGGGCCAGCAAAGACTCTGCAGCATGAACCTCTCGCGAGGCGAAGCGATTGAAGAGCGGCACAACCTTCTTGCAAACAAGCAGGTGATCATAAAGAGAAAGGATATGGAAACAGGCACCGCCAGATTGCGCCGTTTTAACAATATAACCGTGCTCAGCGAGTTCATATTGCTCAGGATTTTTAATCCAGTCGCCGGCAACGTTCTTCAGCAGCCTCTCTGAATCATCCAGATATTGACGCCACTCCTGCTGCAAGGCTGCATATCGTGCTTCCCGTTCTTCATCCGTTTCGGCAGTCTTATCAATGCCGTCATCAAAGTTGATAGAGAACGAGGTATGGATTGTCTTGTATTTGTCATACTGCCCAATCTCACCAATCGAAAATGCTCCTTTTGGCAAAGGTTCAAGCAGGTCTCTGGGAATGGAGGTCGCTGGCGTCGGATATAAAAAACCCTCACGGCTTAGCAAGGCTGGCGTCACTATCGGGGTAACAATATCAGGCGCGCCTGCGGAACGGTCCTTACCATGCTGCAGTAACCGGAAATAAACTTTTGGGCGCAAGATGACATCGACCGTTTCGACATCGTCTTTTTCTCCCTCAAAAAATTTACTGACAATCGCTTCGTCAAGACGTCCCGCCGCTATCCCATGCCAGTGAGTGAAATTTTGGGCGTCTTTCCGTTTAAAACTGCCCTTTCCTGACTCAGCATCCGCAAGCGAGTTGCGCCAGTATGAGGCAAACCCTAAAGCATTTTTATCCATTACCAGTCCTGTGACTCAATGAAATCCATTGATTTATCGAATATAAAATCACCGTATGGACAGCTATTGTCCATATTGAAAAAGTTGGATGCAATGTTTTGTTTATAATTCGATATCAAATGAACTGGTTGTACGAGGTTCAGAACACAAGCTCATTAAACAGTACGTCAGGGCTGTTGATTTCATAACAGTGAATACATTTTTTACCGTTTATAATAATTGCCTGTGTTGGACGGGGATACCAGAGCAGCCGAAAACACCGGGGGTTATTACCTGCTTTCATGGAAACCATATATTCCTGGTGCTAATCACAGTCATAAATAGCCTGAAGAACATGACGAAGGGACTTTAATGGACGCCGGAGTAACTTGCCAGAACATCAATCTTCGTAGGGACTTTAATGGACGCCGGAGTAACTTGCCAGAACATCAATCTTCGTCATCATTTACAAAGAAAAATAATCAGTTAAAGCAGTCCGGGCTGATTGCCCGGACTGCTTACTATTTTAATGGATTGTTAATCTTTGCATATTCAAACGGACTGATACCCTTCTCCCGGTTCGCATCCAGAAAATCGGCCCACCATTGCAACATCAGTCGCCGTTCTTCCAGATGTTCTGCTTTATGGATATACGCAGCACGTACACCATTACGCTCCTGATGGCTCATCTGACGTTCCACAGCATCGCGGGACCACAAACCTGATTCAA